>Ga0334884_1000760_pt1 | contig 55618 bp, 45 predicted proteins | sample GraSluR1_MG_7_FD_207215 | JGI IMG/M metagenome (GOLD analysis project Ga0334884, IMG submission 207215) | Sludge microbial communities from methane-producing bioreactor in Wageningen University, Netherlands - Granular Sludge_12_05 R1 | ecosystem: Engineered > Bioreactor > Anaerobic >... | reverse complement strand
ACCCTGGTGCCCTGCGGCCTGGCCCGGCGCTTGGAGATGCTTCCTGCCTCCCCGTAGCCTCATCTGCGGACCGTGGAGTCCGCGGAGGCGCCCCGGGTCCTGACCCGGCACCTCTCCCAAGCGCTCTGGCGGGCTTTGGCCTCCCTGAAGCGGACTCGGGAGCCCTGGAGGTGGTCAACCAACTCCTTCTGGCTTTCATCCAGAAGGTCCATCGCGGTGCCGTCGAGCCCTCCCCGACCGGCTCCCCTGGCGTCCAGGGCCCTCCTTGGTTGCTTGTTCTGGTTTCAAACCACCAGAGGACTCACCTGTCCCGACATCAAAGCAGATGATATAATCGGTGCAGAAATGGAGTCGTTTCCCTTGCCGCATCCAGAAAGGGTTCGAACCACGGTGGCCTTCGAGCCCGGCGTCCACGCCGAGGCCAGCCGTCTTTATGGATTGCTGGGCTATCGAAAGATGGGTGACCTGGTCAACGAAGCCGTGCGGGAGTACCTGGCGCGCCAACAGACCCTGCTCAAGGATCGGGCCATGGAGGAAGCTGCCCGGGATGAAGGATACCGGGCAATCTTGCGGGAGGTCTCTGAAGACTTTGCCCGGATCGATTCCGAAGGTCTGCCGGATTACTGAGGAATGATCCTCCAAGGGCAAATCTACTGGACAGACCTGGATCCTGTCCGAGGCAGGGAACAGCAAGGGCGCAGGCCCTGCCTGGTCCTGACCCGGGATCCGTTGAATGCCCTCCCCTTGACCGTGCTGGTCATGGCAGGCACCAGCGCCGAGCGGGTTTCCAGGCGCTACCCCACCGACATCCTGGTCACCGCCAAGGAATCCGGTCTTCCCAAGGACACCGTGTTCCTGGGCCTCCAAATCCGGTCGGTGGACCCGGGCCGCCTGGTGGCCCTGGCGGGCAGGTTGCCGGACTGCAGGATCCCAGAAGTCCTTGCGGTGCTCCGTTACCTGGTGGAGGGCTGAGAAGCCACCTGCCCCAGGTCCGTCGGCGGTGCGGGAAGCGGCGTCCCCGAAACAACCCTACCCGTTCCAGCAGGTCCTGCCGGTCGGCGGCTTCGCGCCAGCGCCGGGGCCGCCGAGATTCCTTGAACCTGCCCGCGAGAGGCAAACCCGAACGGGGCGGCAGTTGCCTCGCTGGGGGCGGGTGGTGCAAGGCGTGGAGCCGGGACCCCCGGCCTTGACGGCCCGGGCGGAGGCAGGCTCCATTGAAGGGCCTGGAGAGGATCGTCCTTCCCGGAAGGAGAAATTCCCCAATATTCATCCTTCCTGGAAGGAGAAATGATGGGAGACCCCCACCCGACCTCCGAGACAAGCCCCTCCATCGGATTCCGGCGCGCATTGACGGAGGCGCTGGCCCAGTCTCTGTCGGGGCCACTGCCCGGCGGCACTCCCCGCCAGGTTCGTGGCAGGACGCGCTTCCCCGGAAAGGCTACCGCCGTCATCGGCATGCGGCGGGCCGGGAAGACCACGTTCCTTCATCAGTTGCGCCAGGAGGCCTGGAAAGCCGGGATGCCGCAGGAGCGCCTACCCTTCATCAATTTCGAGGACGAACGCCTGGTGGGACTCCAGGCTCAGGACCTGAGCCTCCTCCTGGAGGAATACCATCGGCGCCATCCGGAAACCAGGGGCGCGGCGCCTGTCCTGTGGTGCTTTGACGAAATCCAGGTCGTCCCGGGCTGGGAGCGCTTTGTCCGGCGGATCCTTGACACCGAGAAGGTGGAGGTGCTCCTCAGCGGATCGTCGGCTGCCCTCCTGAGCCGGGAAGTGGCAACCTCGATGCGTGGCCGGGCCTGGGAGGTGGTCCTGCACCCCTTCAGCCTGACGGAGGCCCTGGCCCACGCAGGCCATCCGGTGCCCCGGGATCCGGGCTTCCTGTCTGGCCCTGAGCGATCTGCCCTGGAGCGGGCCTTTCTGGACTACCTGTCCGTCGGCGGGTTCCCGGAGGCCCAGGGGCTTGACCCCGGGTCACGTTTTCAGTTGCTGCGGGACTACGTCGATGTGACCATCCTGCGCGACGTGATGGAGCGACACGGAGTGGGCAACCTGACGGCCCTGCGCTGGCTCGTGCGGCACCTGTTGTCGAACGCGGCAGGGACGTTCAGCATCCAGAAGTTCTACGACGCCCTCCGTTCTCAAGGAGTCAGCGCCTCCAAGGACACGCTCCATCAGATGCTGAGCTACCTGGAGGACTGTTTCCTGATACGAACTGTCCAGGTGGACTCGGAGTCCGAGCGCCGCCGTATGGTGCACCCCCGCAAGTCCTATCCGGTGGATCCGGGTCTCATCCCGCTCTTCGACCGCAGCGGACGGTCGAACCTGGGACACGCCCTCGAGACGGCCGTGTTCCTGGAACTCGAGCGCCGCCGCCTGGACATCGCCTACGTCAGGACACAAGGGGGCTTCGAGGTGGATTTCCTGACCCGTGACGCCACGGGCACCCAGGAGTTGATCCAGGTCTGCGCCGATGCCACGGCGGCTGGCACGGGCCTCCGCGAGGTTCGAGCCCTCCAGGAGGCGGGGGTCCGATACCCGGGGGCCACCCGCCGCCTCCTGACCCTGACCCGCGACAGACTGCCTGCCGACCTGCCGCCCGGCGTCGTCGGGCAACCGGCCTACGAATGGATGTTGTCCGAAGCCCCCTGAAGCAGAGGGCCACTACCAGCCCTCGGTTCGAGTACCCCGAGGTTGCCCTCAGGTTTGGGACAAGCAAGGAAGGGTCCGTGATCCTGAAAAGAAACGGCTACGGACTCCTGGAGTTCCACCTTGGTGGAAGCCTCCGCTGCAGGCCTGATTCAATCCGCGGCGGATTGCCGAGCCCGCTCAATGAGCAGTATGAGCGCCGTCTGCGCAAGGTGACCGGTATGACGGGCGCTCGCTACGCAATTGTGTTGGCCTCCGACCTCGGTTCGAGGGCCAAAGAGGTGGGTGACCTGGTGGCGCAGACACTGCACGAGGCGCGGGAGGAGGCTCGATAGGGGACGACATCATCGAACATGGACTGGACCTCCGGCGCGTCTGGGCGAAAAACAAATGTTCGGTGTCCGGGGTCTTTCCCTTGCCACGACCGCCAACTCAGTGCCATTCTTCCTGGAAGAACAGGTTCGGCTTGTTCGGGTCGCAGGCCTGGGAGAGCATCTGCGTCACCATCTTCAGCAGGTGATCGGGAAGCTTGCGCGCGTTGGTCGGGCAGACGTCGACGCAGCGCATGCAGGAGATACACCTGGTGACGTCCGTCGCCATGGAGGCTTCATGCGAGATGGCGTCGACCGGGCAATTGTCAGCGCAAGTACCGCACTCGTTGCAGACCCCGGCGACCTCGGGGAACGGGCCGCCGGAGCCCTCTCTGGGGATGAGGTCGCCCTGGAATGTCAAGGTCGGGGCATCGGAGATGGAGTCCATCCGCCCGATTGTGGCTGTGACCTGGCCCGCAAAGGCCTTCGTTTCGCCGAGGTCGTCGGCCGTGGGACGTTCGGAGGCGATGGAGGTCGCGATGGAATGGCGCGCCACGAGCGCGGCTGCGGCCACCGTGACGAAGCCTTTCTCGTCCAGATGAGTCCGCATTTCGAGCAGGGCATCATCGTAGTTGCGCGCGCCGTACACCGCCAGGATGACGGCGGGCGTGTCGTCGCCCTGGAGGCCCTCGAGGCGCTGCCAGACGAACGGGGGGATTCGACCGTTGTAGACGGGGGCAGCCAGCACGAGCAGGTCGCTTTCCCCGCAGGGGCCGTCGAGTGTCTCCTTCGCGCCCAGGTCCACGGTCTGGGTCCCGCAGGGCAGGGCGCCTGCGAAGGCCCTCGCGTATCTGGCGGTGGTGCCGGTGCCGCTGAAGTATAGGACGAAAGCCCTGTCGATCTCCATCTGCTTGCTCCTTGCCGAAAGCCCTGCCTTCCGGCATGCCGGTTTCTGCGGCCCACCGGGAGGCAGTCGTCCGGCACGCTGGTCCAGCCGTTCGGCGGCATCGCGAGCCGGGTCGCTCGAGTCTTTCACGGCACAGCCTGGCGCAGATGCGCAACTGACTGCCATCGCGTCGGTCTTCCTTGAAGGCCCGAACGGCATCCCTCGGGTCGCCGAGGCCGACGTTTTCGGCTCGAATCGGTGGAGGCCCTCCTGGGCGCCGCAGGAAGGGCTCACGCTCGTGCGCTTGAGGGCACGTTCGAGGAGCGTGGAGGCGTGCCCTGGCCCGTGGTCCGACCAGGCCCCATCGCCGGTCTCCCGGCGCCACGGGCGTTGCACCTGGCGTCCCACGGCACTGGCAGCGTGTGGCACGGCAGGCTTCTGCTCCGGGCCAGCCTTTCGCCGGGCCAGGGCAGGCCAATCCGGGAGGCCCTGGAAGAAGCCGAGGTCCTGCCCGCCGATAGGCTGGCGGAGATCCGCGGGGGCGAGGAGGAGGGCAACCTGCCCGCCCGCTTGCCACTCCTGGCCGGAGGGCCTGGTTCAGCAGGCTCGAATCGGCCTGGACCGGGCCAGCCCCGTGGTGGTTCGCCTGCTGACGGAAGGGGTGTTGTTGCTGTTGACCGGTGTCACCGCGATGACCTGGCAACGCCAGCAGTGGTTGCCGTGAGGAAGGTCCTTCCGAAGGGAGAACGGGCTCGACAGGGGCCTGGCAGGCTGATGAAGGCACTCCGCGCGTTGGTTTTCTGGTTCCATCTGGTGGTCGGGTTGCTGTGTTCGGGGGTGGTCCTGAGCATGGCCCTCAGCGGGGTGCTGCTGGTCTACGAGAGCCAGCTCCAGGACTGGCTGGACACCCGGGCCTGTCGGCGGAGCCCCGACCCCCAGGCCCGATTGCTGGGCGTCCAGGAACTGGCCGAACGCTTGCAGGCAGCCGAGGGCTCGCTGCCCGCCACCCTGACGCTCTCCGCGGACGCCGGGGCGCCGGTCGTGGCCGTCCTGGGTCGCGACCGCACGCTCTTCCTGGATCGCTCCACCGGCCAGGTGCTGGGGGAGGGCTCCCCTGGAGCCAGGGCCTTCTTCCGGTCCGTCACCGCCTGGCACCGCTGGCTGGGCGGCCAGGGCTCGTGGCGGGCCGTGGGCAAGGCCGTCACCGGGGCCAGCACCCTGGGCCTCTTGTTCCTGCTGGCCAGCGGCTTCGTGCTGTGGTGTCCGCGCCGCTGGACGCCCCGGGGTCTGCGGGAACTCCTGTGGTTCCGCAGTGGGTTGCCCCCGCGGGGGCGCGACTTGAACCAGCACCACGTGCTGGGTTTCTGGGCCCTGGCGCCACTGCTGGTCATCGCGCTCTCAGGGGTCGTGATCGCCTACTCCTGGGCCAACTCGGCCTTCTACGGTCTCTTTGGTGAGGAGGTCCCGGCCCGCCGTGGCGCGGAGCGGACCGCCGCCGGCCCCGGCCCGGTCTCCCTGGAGGGCCTGGACGACCTGTTTGCGCAGGCCCAGAAGGCCCAGCCGGGATGGCGGACGATCACCGTCCAGTTCCCCGCCTCCGACGAGGCGCCGGTGACCTTCGCCCTGGCTTCAGGGGGGGCGGGGCAGCCCCAGAGGCGTTCCACCCTGACCTTGAGCCGGACCGGGGAGGTGCGGGAGTGGGCTCCCTTTTCCAGCCAGTCCCCTGGTCGTCGCTGGCGGGCGATCCTGCGCGACGCCCACACAGGGGAGGTGGCAGGCTTCCCGGGCCAGACCCTGGCCGGTCTGGCAGCCCTGGCGGCCGGCTGGTTGGCCTGGACCGGCCTGGCCCTGACCTGGCGCCGCTACCGGTGCTGGCGCCAACGTCCGCAGCGGGAGTGCCCGGAGGACTGAGGGTTGGCGGCGCTCCCGGGGCAAGGGTTGGCCTGGTGCTCGCCGGCGGGTCCCTGAATCCGCCGCCTGGCGTGAGAACCGAGGGCGTCGAGGCGGGTCTGGATGCAAGGAAGGCGTGCATCGAGGAGCGGAGCGTAGTTGGAAACTACGTGAGCACCGCAGAGGTGCGCCTGACGACGCAGACGGGCCCGTATCGGCGGCCAAATGCCACGGTAGGTGGCGGATTCAGGGGGTCGCGGGTGAACGAGCAGACTCCGGTCGGCGGGCCCGTGGACGCGGATTCGGGCTACGGCACGGTGCTGGTCCGCAACGACAGCGACTTCGAGAACCACGAGGTGATCGGAGGCGACAACCAGGGGCGTGTGTGGAAGGGCTCCAGCGAGGACTGCGACGTGGCTCTGGGCAGCCACAAGGTGGAGGCCTGGGTGGGGGACGAGGTGGCCCCTCCACGGCAGGCGCCGGACTCAGGAGGCATGCGGTAGGAACTTCAGGGCCTCCACGGGGTATCATGGGGGTGGAGGTGGTCCGGCATGTCTATGTGGAAGCGCTTCTTGCTGGTCGTCTCGCTCCTGTGCCTGGCATCATCCGCCTGGGCGGATCCGGTGCACTTTCGCAACGTGGCCTGGTCGGGCGTGTACCAAGGGGTGGTCCCCGGCGGCCTGGTCCTCCGCACACCCTGGGGTACGGCCCTGCTCCCCCAGGGCATCTCCTTGACCGTGGGGGGCAACCGCGTCGACTTGTCGTCGCTGGCCGTCGGCACCTCCGTTTTCGTGCAGGTTCCGGATGGCTCCGGCCAGGTGGTGGGTGGCTATGGGGACACGGTCTTCGTGCAGTACCCCTTCGGAGTGGTGCCCGTACCTGGCAGTGTTCTGGGCGACGCAGGCGGCCGTGCCAAGGTGACGGTTCTGAAGAGGAATGGCAGTACGGTCCGGGTTCCCCTGAATGCCGCGCTCAACATGCAGAGGGCCCAGGGGGCCACCATCCTGGGCGCCTCGCCCGTGGGCGGCTGGCCAGTCGGCGGCTCGGGTCCCACGATCATCCTGGGCAGCCAGGGTGAGAGCCTGCTGTTGCAGGCCGTCATCAACGGGACCACACGCTTGTACCGGGTGCCGCGCAGCCGGGCAGGCACCTTGGTCCAGGTGCCCCCTGGCACCCTGGTCGAAGTTCGGCCCCAAGGGAATTCACTGGGCTGGGGTCCCTGGCACAACCCCGGGCAGGGCCCAGGCCACAACAGCGCTCCTGGTCGGGGGCAGGGACGCGGGCAGGACAAAGGCCAGGACGGTGGTCGGGGACGCTGAAGACCTGTGGTCTGGTTGGCTCGGACATCGCCGGGGGTCTCGAACCGGGATCGCTGCCTGGCCTTGCCCCCGAGGCCGTCTGGTGCCTGCCGGAAGGGGGCCCGCGCCATCCCTCCTGAGGCCCCGCGAAGCCGACGTGGTCCACCTCGTCGGCAGTCCTCGAGACTCCGACCTCAAGGGCCGAGACCGGGCGCGACCAAAGCCGACAAGGAACAAGTCGGTGGCCTGCGAAACAAACCGACCATGATCGTGAGCCGGTGGAGCCTTCAAGGACACTGCCTGGAGGGGAAGCGCCCACTTCCTTCTTGCCTGCAGGCCGGGGTACCCGTGGCGCTGACGGGCGGATTGTTGTTCCTCATAGGTTGGTTGACGCGCCCGGACCCTGGGCCGGAGATGTCGTTGTCGGACCTCTTTGAATACCTCGGAGGCGCCGCGATGGTGTTCGGCGTCGTCTGGATGCTGGTCCGAGAGCGCAGGACACTGGATGGCCGCGCCCGGACCCTGAGCGACTGGTCCTGCCTGGGATGGCCCGACGCCGGCATGGTCACGAGGCTGGGAGATATCGAGGCCGTCGTGATCGACCGCGAAGCGAAGGTCATCAGAGGCAGGGACCTCCCGGACAGTGTGGAGGACGTGGACAGCGTGTGGATCCTCCACCGGGGGGGGGATCTCCGCCAACTGGACAGCTTCCCCAACAGGCCCTTCGAGGCGCGTCGAACGGCGGAAGCGGCCAGCCGCCTGCTGGGCGTCGAGTACCGCGACACGACCTGCAACCCTCCGGACATCAAGACACCCAGCGAACTCGACGAGAGCCTGGGCCAACGCTGTCTGCGCAAGGGGCAGCCCCTCCCCCAACCCCAGGAACCCACGAATCTCAGGTTCCGCTGCATGGAGTCACCGGAGGGCCTGGACATCCGCATCCCGCGAGCTCGCCTGGTCGATTTCTGGAGACCGGTCTTGTGGGGCATGGGGTTGTTCCTGGCAGCGTTGGTCTTGTTGGTCCAGTTCTTGGCCGATGACTGGATGATGATGCTTTTGGTCCTCCTGTTCGCCGCCCTGCCCTTGTCGCTGCCCTGGATCTGCACGTCCTGGCCGGCCTCGCGCTTGACCGAGAGTCTTCGCCTTACCAGGCGCTCGCTGAAGGTGGATTCCACCCTGTACGGGCGCCACGAGATCCCCCTGGCGGAGTTGGAAGACCTGTTCCTGCGCGACTTCCGCGAGAACCGGATGTACCGCAACTACCAGGTCGAACGATACTTCCCAGTGGGCTGCCTGTGCGCCCGCAGCGACCGGGTCCAGGCCTGCTTCGGAGGAAGCCTGGACGAGGCCAACCTGGAGTACCTGCGCGCGCTGCTGCTGAACCGCATCGTGGAATACACCCGATCGGACTGAAGGGCAGGGGCATGGGCGGGTGGATCATGTCGTCCGATGGCGGACAGGGGGGGATTCCGGGCCAGGTCACAGGGGGGGAGGGGGGAGAGGAGGGGCTCGCGAAGATGCCCTGACTGTGTGTCTCCAAGGCGCACGGAGCGTGCGGAAACGGCATCCGTGCGCTGTGTCTTCAACGGAGGCGACACGCAGGTGCCGCAATTCGATGTCCATGTCGCCGCCAAGCTCAGGCGGCTTTCTTGTGATCCCACTCCGACAGTCCTGGACCTTTTCTCCGGCTGTGGCGGTTTCTCGCTCGGTTTCCACAGCGCAGGTCATCGTCTGATCGGCGCGGTCGAGGTGGACGAACACGCAGCTCGGTCACACGCAGCCAACTTCTTCGCAGACGACTCCCTGCACGCGAAAAATCACGACATCACGTGCCTGGACCCGCTGGAGTTTGTCGGATCCCTGGCGCCAGGAGCTGACCCCCGACAGGCTGTCGACATCTTGATTGGTGGTCCCCCCTGCCAGGCCTTTGCGCGAATCGGAAGGGCCAAGCTCCGTGAGGTGCTAGACCATCCCGAGGCCTTCCAACTGGATCCCCGGGTGGGTCTGTACGAGAGCTACCTGCACTTCGTCCGCGAGCTCCGTCCGGTTGCCCTGGTGATGGAGAATGTCATCGACATCCTCAACCACGCCGGCCGGAACATCCCCGAGGAGATCTGCAGCGTTCTCGAGGAGCTGGGATACGCCTGTCGCTACACCACGCTCAACGCCGTTCACTATGGCGTTCCCCAGATGCGGGAGCGCTTCTTCTTGATGGGAACCCACCGGCAACTGGGCATGACCCCTTCTTTCCCGGAGCCAACGCATTTCTGGAATCTGCCCTCGGGCTATGACGGGGCCAGGAACATTGCCCTGAAGACCCTTGGCAGGTCAGCTTCCGAGCGATATGTCAGGGTTCCGGGGCGGGGGGCAGAGCGGGCCGTCACCGCGGAGGAGGCCCTGCGGGATCTGCCTTCCTTTACCTTGCACAAGACGGGACAACTGAAGAAGGGCCCTGCCCGCTATGACACCCTGGCCCGATATCGGGAAGACGTGGAACCCACCGGATACGGCTTCTTGATGCGGACCTGGCCTGGGTTCGCCTCCCGTGAGGGAGTCTACGATCACCTGATCCGCTTTCTGCCTCGGGACTACGACATCTTTGAGAGGATGAAGCCTGGCGATCAATACCCGGAAGCCTGGCAGATCGGCTTGGAGCTTCGTGAACACCGCCTCGCCCAGGCGCGTGACGATGTCAAAGCCCGGTTCTCCGCAACCGACCCGCGGCGGCAGGCAGCCCTTGCGGACCTCGAACCCGGTGGCGTCGAACACGCCAGAATCGAGAAGGCCACTCTGCCCCCCTACGATCGGGGCAAGTTTCCCAACAAGTGGCGTAAGATGGAGCCGGACCGGCCCGCCCGGACCCTGATGGCCCACCTGGGCAAGGATAGCTATACCCACATCCACTACGACGACTCCGAGAAGAGGACCATCTCGATTCGTGAGGCGGCGCGTCTCCAGTCCTTCCCGGACGGGTTTGTGTTCCGTGGCGCCATGAACCCGGCCTTCAGGCAGATCGGCAACGCGGTTCCGCCCCTGCTGGCCAGGGCGCTTGGGGCGGAACTCCTCAGGACCATCCAGGTCGGACTGCAGAAGGCACCTGCAAGTTCCGAGCTGCGAGAGATGGCGCTTGTTCCGTAGGCTGGGCCATCAACCGGGGCGGCGTGTCTTCCATTTTGACGTGATGCGGGGGCCTGTCTCTGACCTGCGATCCTGGGGACTCCGAAGACGTTCCAGGAACCGGGTCTCCCTGTCGCCTGTCTCGTGGGCCACAGTGACGCGCACGACGCGCCAGTCGTCCCCGTCCGGTTTCGCGGACAGGTCGGCGAGGAGGCGCTTGACCTGACACACGGCACCCTCGAGATTCTCGTGGATTTCGTGCTCCCAGAATCGGAGCACTCGCCAGCCCTGGGCCTCCAGTCCCAGCGTCTGCGCCCGATCCCGTGCCACGTTCCCGGCCAGCTTGGACTCCCAGAATTCCGTCCTGCTTCGAGGCCGCACATAGTGGAGAGGACATCCATGCCAGAAACAGCCGTCGATCAAGATCGCTACCCGCGATGACAGGAAAACGAGGTCCGCCCGGCCGCCAGGCGTGGGGGCCTGGAGTCGGTAGCGCAGGCCAGCCGCCCAGAGCGCGCTGCGAAGGAGGCGCTCAGGGCGGGTGTCCTGGCCCCGGATCCTGGCCATTTGCTCTGAGCGGGACAAGGGGCGTCGCTTCTTTTGCATGATCAGGAGGGTTTCGTCGGGCGTGCGCGTGTGGAGGAGGGCGTGTTCACCCCTCAGGGTTGAACCCTTCCTCCTTCGCTCGGGCGAGTGCCTGCAGGATCTTCCGGCAGTAGATCTCGTTGGGAATCTTGTCGGGGAGTTTCGCTGCGATCCTCAAGCCGGCCACCTCGTCCGCTGCAACGGCCTTGTGGGCCAGGCCCCAATCGAGCAGCCTCTGCCAGTAGGAAGCGGGCATCTTGACCACCTCGGCCTGCGCCGAGATGCCGTCGTCGACCCTCTGGGTCCTGGCGGCTGCCTTCTTCCTTTGCTTGACTTCACTGCGGTCGGCGATCAGGTCGAGGAAGGCCTTCAGTACGGGAGGAGTGGTGGCGGCCACCCGGGTCCAGCAGGCTTCCTTCTTGGACCATTCAGTGACGTTCTGTATGCCGGCGTCCGGATGGGTCAGGACCTCAAAGACTTGTCTGGCAATCTCCATGAGCTGACTCTCCACCACTTCGGGGACGGCCTGCTGCTGCCAGATCGCCCGGAGATCGAATTCTCCATCCTTCCGGCAGTCACGGACAAGGCGGGCCAGACGCGCGATGCTGTGGGTCACGATATTTGCCCGGTACCCCCCCTGATACCAGGGTTGCGCACTGACCAGCACGGCCGTGCGGTCGAACAGGATCTTCTTGGCAACGATCTCACGGTAGAATTCCTCGTTGAAGGCGTCCGGATTCTTGTTCCATTCCTTGGTGATCTCCTCAGCAAAGAACATGAAGTTCTTCTGGGCCCCAAAGCTGACCTTGTGGGGAAGCATGCGCCAACTGAATTCGTATTTGGCCAGATCTGTCTTGGTGATGACCTGCCTCTTCGGGAAGGCCAGTTCGAACCGCCTCTTTTCGGCCGGAGTTCTTCCCGCTGCCTCATTCTCGTACTGGCCTCGGGCCCGCTCGTAGAACCAGTGGGTCTCGATCTGGGCGCCTGCGACCGGTGGCGCCAGGAGACGTCGCGAGATGTCCTCCATCCTCCGGTGGAACGGATGGTTGGAGAAGAAATCTGCGTCGTTGACCTTGTTCTGGCTGTTGGCGTAGCGGGAGATCTCCGGGATGACCTCGCCGGACTCCTCGGGTGGAATCCGGGAAAGCTTCATCTGGACGAAGACCTGGTTGAGGTCGGCCTTCTCCTTCTTCAGGGCGTTCGTCAGCGAGGCGGTCGTCTGCCCGCCATTGACGATCTGGAAGTCCCTGGCTTCAAGCAGGTGCAGGCCCTCGGCGGTCTTTTCGACCCGCAGGTCTGTGGCAGTTGCGGCAATCCCGTTGTTGTAGGCAAAGAACATGTCGGGTTCCTGGAGGATGGTCCGGCGGATTCCTTTGTTCACCTTCCCGCGCACGCTCAGGAATGAGCGGACGTTGCCTTCGAGAAGCCGGCTGCCATAGGCCTCGTAGATTCGCGCAAGCACCCCCCCGGGCACGACGCACAGATAAGCAGGATAGCGTCCGGCGCCTGCTGCAGCCTGGATGCAGGGTATGCCGGAGGGGGCATATTGCGTGAAATCCACCTCGAGATCGTCCCGCCCGGTCGCCGAAGAGATCACGCGATGAAATCGGCTGAGGTCCCAGACGTGGGACTCGACCGGAACACCTCGAACGGCAGTTTCGGGAATGGCACTGACCCGGGTGCTGAGGAAGCCGTCCGACAACAGGAAGATCCGGAATTTCGAGATGTCGGATCTCTGGGACTGGAGGTGGTTGATGAGGTCCTGGACCGGGGCGCTCTCCTCCACACGGTCCTGAAGGTTCATTCCCAGTGCCTCTTCCAGGAAGGCCTGGACCCGTCCCAGGAGCTGTTGGACCTGGGTCATGGTCAGGCTTCTCGGAGTTCCTGTCGGCTCGAAATCGGCGAGCAGAAGGGCGACGGAGTCGTCCACCTCGTCGATGCAGTACCCGTCCACCGCCAGCGCACGCCCACGTGCCCCCCGGCCCTCATAGAAGGCCGGCTCCACATCGCCCAGGACCTCGGCCTCCTGGAGCATCTTCACGCAGTGGCTGGTGAACGCCGTCCGCTCGAAATCCTTCTCCGCCTCTGCGCGGACTCGCACTTCCTGGATGAGGCTGTTGCGGAATTCCTCAAGGTCGTTCGACTGCATGCGGTTCCTCCTCGGCAAACTCCTGGAGTGCCCCCAGATCCAGACCATACCGCACCTCGGTGACACCGGATGGCACCGTGTCGGGCGTCAGCCTCGGGAATCCGTCGCGAACCTCGTACCAGGAGACCCCGTTGAAGTGGAATCTGTGTGATTCATATCGCGCCTGGGGGGCGTAGCCGAAGGCTTCCATGCGCGTCTCAAAGGCTTCGGCCCACGCGGCATGGGGTTCCAGGGCCGCGCGCAGCCTCCCGACAAGTGCCGGGACCGTGGTATACGGGTCCTGGCCCGGGTCCAGTCGGACGCAGGCCAGGTGGATGGGGCCCGGGGCAGCGAGCTGCTCCAAAGAATTGATGATGACAGAGGTCGAACTGCTGTGGACGGCCTTCACCTCCCAGGACGCGCTTCCCAGTTCGAAGTCTTGAGGTGAACCGAGAGGGCCTGACCAGGCGGCCACTGCCGAGGGGCCGAGCCGTGGGAGCAGAATCTGCTCCAGGAGGAGCAGCTCGGCGTAGAGCCCGCGCAGTTCCGAGACCGTGAGCCCCTCCGGCTTCCCCTGAAGGAGCTTCCGCCAGCGGGCCAGTCGTGCCAGGACCAGCTCATCGGCCGGGGTCTTTGAGTCTGCGTCTTTCGTGGACTCGACCAGGTCCGCACACAGGGCGTTGAAGAGCGGATTGTCGGTGGGGTTGATCACCGCGAGCATCAGGTTCCACCGCCCATCGGCAAGCTGATGCCTGGATGCCCTGACCTTCTGCAGGGTCGGTGGTTCGGCCGGTTTGTGATTCAGCCGCAGCAGGAGCGCCCTCTCGTGGTCGGAGGTCTGTCCGACGTAGAGGTCAAGCGGATGGTTCTCGCTGACCCGCCGGAAGGAACCCGGCACGCGGACATGCTGCCAGAGGTCTTCGATCATCATGCCTCCTGGTCTTCGTCGACCTCTGCCTCCAGGAACTCGCGAAGGAAGACCGAGTTCACCCGGTAGGCAAGCTTTTCGGTCGGGCCTCGCTCGGACAATGGGGGAAAGCTCAGGCCGAGGGCAACGATCGGAAGGTCATCGGGGATCCCGGCCAGGGCGTCCTGTCGGACTTCCCTCGACACCGGCTTGACCAGGAAGAGGAGCAGGAGTGGAGTCCGTCGGCGCCTTCGATAGGCTGCGCCGGGGGGATTCCCTCGGCCCTGGAATTCCGCTTTGACAACCTCGAGATCAGCGTCGGTCAGTCCCACGCCTTCGAACTTGGCCTCTCCGACCCGAGAGTGGCTTCCCGAGACTAGCAGGTGTTTTTCATCCTTGCTCAGACCGACCGATCTCTTCAACGGGTTGAGTTCGAGGCCCGAGTAGTTGCGGGGCTCTTCTCGGCCTTGCGGGATGAAGACATCCCACAGGTCCAAGATGGGGTCGTGGCTGGCCGCCACGAAATCGGCCAGGACCTCGTCTCGAAACCGCAAGTCCAGAGGATGCGTCTGGAAGGTCCGGAGGAGTCCGACGACCAGGTCCTTCGGGATGCCGCGCCATACGGTCTTCTGCCAGGGCGTGTTGCCGCTCTCGGCTGGCAATTCCTTCAATGCCGCGATCAGCTCGCACGCTGCCTGGTGGTTGCCGCGGAGGATTTCAACGTCGAGTGAGAGACGCGCGGTCTCCAGGTATTGTTCACTGACGGACACGAACCACTCGATCTGCTGGCTGCTTCGCATCTTGTTTCGCGCGGTGACCAGGAGTGTTTCGGGGTGGGCGCGGACCTTGAGGCCGAAGTCGATGGGCTTGAGATGCTTCTGCTGCATCATCAGGACCTCTGCGCGCAGTTCTTCGGAGGCCTCCGTGATGTGCGCGTACCATTGGAGCGCGTCCTGGGGGAGCCACAGGCGGCACAGGTCCAGGTAGCCGTCGCGATAGCCGAACCAGCGGCCCATCTGCAGCAGCGTGTCGTACATCTGCGAGTTGCGGTTGAAGTAGCTGATGAGCAGGCCTTCGAGGGTCAGACCGCGTGAGAGGCTGTTGCCCCCGACGGCGATCACGCGAAGGCCATTGCTCTCGTATTGAGAGTAGTCGAGGCTGGTCACCTTGGAGTTCTGGTTGACCGTACGAACCTCAACCGGGAGGAGGCTGTCCGGCATCCTCTTGAGCAGGTTCTGCCAGATCGCCTCCAGGTCCGGACTGTCCGGGTCCTCTGCGTATTCCTGGATCCAGGTCTTCTTGAGCGCCTGGATTCTCTGGCAGCCTGAAGCCTTCGCGGGATCCTGGCTGTAGTTCCGGATGTCCTGCTGGAGGGCACGGAGGTGGCTGTCGATCAGGTCGCCCACCTGCTCCTGGACGGCCGTGAAGCGGCTGACGTTGACCAGCATGGAACGGTGCAGGGGACCGCCACCGCGGTCATCCAGGATGACGTTCGCCATCAGGAAGGCTCTGATCGCCTCGTGAAGTGATGCCGGGAGTTCAGGCACATGGAGGGTCTTCTTGTGCTTGTCGGGGAAGGAGGCCTGGGCGTCCTCGATCAAGCGGGTCATGCTCTCCCTGACGGAAGTGTCGAGACCATCCTCATCCATCAGGCTGTGTCGGAAGACACGCGTCGGGCCCACGTAGTTGCTGGGTGCATCGAGGTAGTAGAGGTAGTGGCGCGGGAAGAGGTCCTGGGCCTCCATCTTGTCCTCGGTCTCGGCCTCGATGAAGATGTTGGCGAAGGGTGTCGCCGTGAAGCCGACGTAGCTGCTCCGGCAGAACAGGTTGATCAGGTTGCGCAGGCAGTTGTTGATGGCGGTCCGATCCTCGCCGGAAGCCGTGTTCACCGAGGCATTGTCCGCCTCGTCGTCGATCATCAGCATGGGCAGGTCGATCCTGCCGCCCTGGCTCGTATTCTGGGTTCGCAGCCAGTTCTCGAGATGCTGCAGGATCGTCTTGTTCTTCTTGAGGACCAGCAGGATGGGCTCATTGAAGGTGCCCAGGGAGAAGCCGAGGTTCTGCATGGTGGACTTCCTGAAGTCCTGATACCGGCTGGTGAGGGTGACGGGCCGCCGGGACGGGTCGATCAATCCTGCCCCGACCCAGTTGTCCTTCGGATTCGGTTTCAGGAGTTCGGCGCTGTCCCGACCGACAAAGCCTTCGTCCAGGCGCCTCTGGGTCTGACTTCTCAGGCTTTCGAGCATGCCGGTCAGGAGGATGATCACGCGATATCCTGCGTCGGCAGCCTTGCAGATCAAGGCCGTATAGGCCTGGGTCTTTCCGGATTGCACCTGCCCGACCACCAGGCCCCGACGACTCCAGAGTCCTTCCCGGGTCGGATCGCCGACCAGGTCGATGATCTCGTCGGTCGAACGATCCGTCGCATGGATGACGCGGGGGGGGAAGTTCCTCCTGGCCAGGAATTGGCTGAAGCGGCTCCAGTAGAATGGGTCGATTCCTGGCTGCCGCGCCTTCCACCAGGGTTCGTGATCGTCGCCGATGAGACGGATGCCCTCGTCCATCTGGATTGAGAACCGGGCGTGGAGGGTCTTCCTGAGCTGTCCGGACTTCGCTTCATCCAGATCAAATCCGACTGCAATCCTGCGAACGACATCCTCCATGTCCGATTCGGCAGGAAGGCGATCCTTGGGCAGGCCAGCCACGGCCATGCAAACCAGGATTTCCAGGTTGTCAGGGTTCATTTCGGAGCTCCTGCTTCAGGAATGAGACGCTCGAGCTGAAGTTTGAGAAGGGTTCGAATCGCTCCAGGTTCTCGATGAAGAAGGAGCCCATCGCTGACGTGGTACCTCCCAGGCCAGTGAGGGTACGCCGTGCCTGCGACAAGAGATGCTCGGTGTCCCCTTGGGCCGTCTTGGCCGCGGTGGGCAGATGGTTTGCAGCCATGTCGGCATAAAGGGCCTGGGTCGGGAAGTTGTGCTCAAGCAGATCCAAGAGATCGTTGAGGTGTACCGATTCGTCGGGTCGGAGCCGGTTGTTCAGGCTCTTGATGGTCGGGTGGTCACGGTTGATGGTGTAGGAGTAGCCGTCCCTGGTCTCCAGGCGTACCCAGGCGTATTCGATCTCGCTGTCGGTCCTGCGGCCGCGCCAAGTGAAAGTTCGGCGACTCGTGTCCGTGATTCTTCCGATGACCCTCTTCACGACGCTCCGCACGATGTCCGGCGGATAAGCCGAGGACTTCTTGATGTCCAGTGTCCACAGGTGGTCCAGGGAGTTGGGGATGTCCACCTGGACCCGAGCCAGCTTGGTCAACTCCTCTTGTGGGGTCATTCGGAACCAGGTCCCCCAGACGATGAGCCGTCTGTTCCGGTAGATGTAGAGGCCCTGCCCCCTCTTCAGGGCTGAGCCTTCCTGTTGAGATCTTCTTTTCAGTTTTGAAGGATGAGGCAGGATGTAGGGCACGACCTCAATCCGTTCGCCATTGCACTCGAAGGCTTCTCTTGGAAGGGTCCGGGTGTGCTTGTGCCTCGTGAAGAAGGGGTCTTCCGGTTTGATCGGATTTCCGTTCAGGAGAATCCGGAGACCCTCTCCGGTCGTGCTTGCGAGCCGGTGAAAGACAAGGGACAGGTGGTCACGGCAGAGATCGGCCTTCTCTCCGAGCGCCGACTCCGTTGAACTCTTCCCGGCCGTCAGGCGGTCGAGTTTTCGCCACAGAACCAGTGTCCCACTGGGTGACTCCTGCAGCCGTCGGACAAGGTCGATGTCCGGGAACTCATCCAATCGAGGGCAGCGCAGGATCCAGTCCTTCCGTTCATTGATCAGGTCCAGGTCCCATTGGCGGAGATGGATCCTGTCGCAGGAGCGGCTCATGACGGTGAGTTGACGACATTGGGACAGCGAGGCAGTCTTCAGGCCGAGCCCGAACCGACCCAGATCGTGCTCGGCCCGCTGTTGGGAAGGGTGCGTGCATCCGTGGCGCATGGCTTCGTTCAACTCGGGTTCGTCCATCCCGCGGCCATCGTCGAAGATGGCGACATAGGGATCGCCGAGCGGGCTGAAGTCGATGAGGATGTTCTGCGCACCGGCAGAGATCGAGTTGTCCAGGATATCAGCGACGGCCGACTCGAAGGAGTAGCCGATCGCTCGCATCGACTCCAGGAGGGCGGGCGCAAAGGGAGTCAGGACGATCTCGTCGCTGGCGTCGGATGCCATGTCACTCATCCCAAGCCGACATTCCCTTTCCAGGCATCCAGGATGGTCGAGTCTGTGTGGTTCATCTCAGGTGGCAAATCGATCTCCTGTCGACAGGCCGACTGGGGGGCGAAGACTGGGAGAGCCTTGCCCGAGCGATTCAATCGGGAGCCCCTTCGTCACATGCACGGATCCGTCCTTGTGGATTCTGGAATGCAGCCGGAGATGCTTCTTGCACCCGGCTTCCTCTCTACACCCTGTTCCACCCTCACCACAGCGGCCGCTGCCGGATGCCCAAGCCGGCCTGGCCAGGTTGGCCTCGGGATCTTCTCGTCCGGTCGCCCGCACCGGTTCGGAGCCTGGGCTCTCTGGGGTTGCGCGGATTGTTAAACTTTTGTGATGGGGCGTCCTCGGGGGCGAAAGGGCATGAAAGGAGATCGGCTTGAAACACGCCTGCCAGGCCCCCTGGAAGGGCCTGTCAATGCCGCCTCGCGACCTGGACGCGATTTGTCTCGTCGAGGCCCACGAAAGGGGCTCAAATCATCGCCTATGAATCGCGCAAAGCCCTGGGGCGCAGGGGATTGCGCGATCTGCAAATTGGACCTGGCCAGGCCTTTCGCGGTAGAATGAGGTATGGAGATCCCGGCGTTCCCGGCCAATCCCAGCCTCGGTCCTGAGGTCCTCGCGCTGCTGGAGGATTGGCCTCGAGGGATCCGGCCTTCGCGGGCCCGGCAGGCCGTCCTGATGGGGGAGGCCCTGGTCGAACTGGACCGCTTCGCTCCCCTGCTCGAGGTGCGTCTGGGTCAGGTGCTCGCACCTCTGGTCCGGGGAGGGCACAAGCACCTGGGCTACGTCACGCCGGCGGTCTTCTGTCGCGAAGAGCTGGGAATCTCGGCGACGGCCGCCTGGGATTCGGTGCGCCTGGCCGAAGGGCTCGTGCGCCGGCCGATCCTGCGGCAGGCCTTCCTGGAGGGCAGGCTTCCCCGGACCCACGCCCTGGAGCTGCTGCGCCTGGATTCCCAGGAGGACGCGGCCTGGGTGGCTCGGGCCGCCGGGCTCTCGGTTCAGGAGTTGCGCCGGGCCTTGAAGCCCCTGCGCTCCTCGGCCGCCAACGAAGAAAAGGAGAGGTCGCGAGTCCGCACCTTCGACCTGGAGGCCGAGCCCTATGCGACGTGGCTGGCGGCGGTCGAGCTGGCCCGGCGCCGCGAGGGCCACGACCTGGGCCCGGCCGACGTGCTGGAGCAGATCCTGGCCGAGTTCGCAGCAGCCCGGCCGCTGGAGGTCCCGACTCCAGTCCAGGGCGATCCTGGATGGCCGGGCACGGAGAGTGACGCGGGCGGCGCGGAGGCGATCCATGAACCAGCCGCCCCGCCTCCCTTCCAGCGCGATCCCCGGTGGTCGGCCGCGGCGCCCGGCGCGACCCGCGCGACTCCCGGCAGGGGGGGAGGGGAGGCTGGCGCGGAGGCCGGACCAGGCGGTGCGCCAGGTGGAACCGGCATGAAGCCCGGAGCCGAGGCTCTCGAACCCGGACCACCCCCGGAGCTCCCCGACTTCTTGCGACAGGAGCTCCCCCGCAGCCCCCGCAAGCTGACCTTCCTGGCCCGCAGGCTGTTGGCCTCGCGAGTGCGCCTGGATCTGCAGCACGGCCGGATCCTGCGCCGGGTTCAGGAGGGTCGGCTGTACCGCGAGGCGGGCAGGCGCTCCTTCCGTGCCTGGCTCACAAGCCGGGGGATTGCGCCCAGCACCGCCTTCCAGGCCACCGCTCGGGACCAACGCCTGGAGAAGCACGGCTTGCTGCGCCAGGCCCTGTCCGAAGGCCGACTGACGCTTGCCAAGGTGGACCTGCTGCTGCGATTGCCACGGCGGGCCGATGTCGAGGGTTGGGTGACCTACGCCGGGGAACACACCTGCCGCCGCCTGGAGGAGGCGGTGGAGGCCGCCCTGGTCCTGGCGGCCCGCTTCCCTGCCACCTGGAGTCTTCGCCTGGGGGCCGCCCCCGGGGAGGAGGAGACCCTGGACGATTTCCGTCGGCAGGCCGGCCTGCAGGGCTTCGAGGCGACCTTCGAGGACCTGGCCCAGGCGTTTGATCCGGCCGAATCCAAGCGGTCCGCGCCGGAAACAGTCCAGACATCCGCAGCGCCTGTGTCGTGCCCGACCTCCGGCGTGACGTCTGCGGCGGAGGAGCCGGCCCCCGGCTTGAGGCCCCTGCCGGCCCTGTGCGAGAGTGCTGACACCCTTCAGATCAAGGCCCGCATCCCCGGGGCACCCGGTCAGTCCGCTCCCGAAGGCCTTGGATCCCTCCAGGGCCCTTCCACCATCCGTTTGCGCCTGGTCCTGCCGGAATCCCTGGACCGGTTGCTGCAGGCGGCCGAAGCCACGCTGCGACGGGACGCCGAGGAGGCCCTGACCCCCGAGGAGTGCCTGTATGTCCTGTGCCTGGTCTTCCTGCGCCAGGCCGGCCAGGAAGAATCCGGCCAGAGCCGGGTGCGCCGGCAGGCCCTGGAGCGGGCCGGTTACCGCTGCGAGGTTCCGGGGTGTGCCTGTCGGACCAACCTGCACGTGCACCACATCCAGCGGCGCTCCCAGGGCGGCTCGGACGAGCTCGAGAACCTGGCGGTGGTGTGCGCTTCCCACCACCTGCGCCACCTCCACGGCGGCACCATGCGGGTGGAGGGCGAGGACCCGACGACCCGCATCTGGGAGATCGGCCTGCAGGAGGGCGAACCCTGGCGGGTCTGGTGCGATGAGCGCCTGGTCGACGGAGAGGCGCTGACCTGGGAAGCGGTGGACGCCGAGTCGCCAGCCATCGAGCGGTCCGACCTCGATGAGCGCCTGGTCGACGGAGAGGCGCTGACCTGGGAGGAGGGCGAGGACGCCCCGCCCCCCGGTGAGGATCGGGTCTGCGAGGCTGTTCCGGAGTACCGGTGCGGGCCGCTCCTGCCCCCGCCCGAGACCCGCGTCGCCTGAAGCGCCGCCCCGGGTCGCGATCGGGCTCCAGGGGCCCGACCGGGTTCCCAGGGGCTCTGCGCGACGAGTCGCGCGGCCTGTGACAGCCCCCCCCCGCTCCTCGAGGGCTGGTTCATTTCTTGCGTTCCAGCGGGAGCTCCCGGTGTGGGACCCGCAGAGGCTTCAGCCCCGGAAGAGATCGCTTCAGGCCTCGCGTTCCAGCAGCCGGTCCACGATGAAGGTCGCCACGTGGTCGGCGAAGGTTCCCTTGCCGAAGCCTCCGTCGAAGCCCAGCTCGACGGCCAGCTTGTTGCCGATGCGGCTGCCGCCCACCAGGACGATGAACTGCTCGCGCAGGCCCCGGGCCTGCAGCATCTCGATGAACTGGGTCAGGTTCTGGATGTGGACGTCCTTCTGGGTGACCACCTGCGAGATCAGGATGGCGTCCGCCTTGACCTTCACCGCGAAGTCGATCAGCTTCTCGTTGGGGACCTGGGCCCCCAGGTTGTGGGCCTCGAACTCCGGGTAGCGCTCCAGGCCGAAGTGGTGGTCGTACCCCTTCATGTTCATGATGGCGTCGATGCCCACCGTGTGGGCGTCAAAGCCCGTGCAGGCGCCCACCACCACGACCTTTCGTCCCAGCCGGGTCCGCACGATCTCGTTGGCTTCGTCCATGGTGTAGACGCTGGGGCCGGTGGCCTCCTCGACCTGGATGGTGGACAGATCGATGCCCGTGGCCGTCCGGCCATAGGCCACGTAGAACGAGAAGTCCTCGGCCAGGGCGTGCGAGTGGACCACGTCCACCTGGTCAAACCCCCACTTCTCGACCAGGTGACGGGCGGCCTCGCGGCCCAGGGGGCCTTCGGGAACCGGAAGGGTGAACGAGAACTGGACCGCCCCGTCGTCCAGGGTATCTCCGTAGGGTCTGGCGATCATCAGGTTTCCTCCTAGTTGGCGGTCAGGCCCAGCTCGTTGGCCAGGTAAGTCTCGAAGGGGTTGTAGTAGTTGGGGCCCTTCTCCTGGATGCCCTCCAGGCCCTTGCCCATGTCCCGGGGGCGCTTGACCTCGGCGAAGAGGCCCTGCTCCAGGGCTTCCATCATCCCGATGCGTTCCAGGACCTCCAGGAAGTCGACGGTCTTGTCCAGCACCTCGCGGGCCCGGCTGACGATGATGCCATCCTTCTTGAACTCGATCTCCGAGGCGAAGTCCTTCATGCTGTTCATGACGTAGCGGGCGTTCTCAAGGGAAAGGGCCCGGTCCATCATGAAGGGGGTGTGGATGGCCTCGGTCAGCATCCCCAGCAGGTGGATGCCCTGCTCGGTCGCCATCGAAGCGAAGTTGAACATGGCGTTCTGGACGTGCCCCATGAAGATGTTGCCCGTCATGTGCTTGGTCGGGGGCATGTACTTCAGGGGGTGCTCGGGGAAGATCTCCCGGGCCATCCGAGCCTGGGCCAGCTCCCAGAGGAAGCCGTTGGGGATCGAGGGGTCCATCTCGAAGGCGTGCCCCAGGCCCATCAGGCGCGGGGGCAACCCGGCGTCCCGGGCGAAGCGTTCGTTCAGGAACTGGCTGGCCAGGACCGTGTGGGCCTTCTCGACCGCATCCGAGGTGGTCAGGTAGTTGTCCTCGCCGGTGTTGATGATGATCCCGCCGAAGGAGTTGATCATCCGGCTGAACTTCTGGTCGACGAAGGTCCGGTACATGTTGATGTCGCGGAAGAGGATGCCGTAGATCGAGTCGTTGAGCATCATGTCCAGGCGCTCGATGGCCCCCATGGCCGAGATCTCCGGCATGCACAGGCCCGAGGCGTAGTTGGTCAGGTGGATGTAGCGCTCGTGGCGCTCCATCTCTTCGTCCAGGGCCGCCCGCATGATGCGGAAGTTCTCCTGGGTGGCGTAGGTGCCGCCGAAGCCTTCGGTGGTGGCCCCATAGGGAACATAGTCCAGCAGGCTCTGGGCCGTGGTGCGGATCACCGCCACCACGTCGGCTCCCTGGTACACCGCCGCGCGGGCCTGCTTGACGTCTTCGTGGATGTTGCCGGTGGCCACGATCACGTACAGCAGGGGCGAGTGGTTCTTGCCGGCATAGCGTTCCTTGCAGGCGGCCCGCCAGGCGCGTCGGGCCTTGACGTGGGTGGCGAAGGACTCGACCAGTTCCTCGGCCTTGCGCTCCAGGGCGCCCCGGTCGCCCAGCGGGAGCTCGTCCACCCGGAAGCCCTGGGCGATTCTCTGGTTGAGGCCTTCGATGGTGTCCCCGGTGCGCAGCAGGGCGTTGACGTAGGGCAGAAGCGCTCCGTCTTCCAGCCGGTCGCGCACCTGGTCGACCACCAGGTTGGGCACGGGGACCCCCTCGGCGTTGGCGCCGTCTGCGCCTGCCAGGCGCAGGGTGGCCCGCTCCACGCTGACGGTGGTGTGTCTCTCGATGAACTGGTTCACCGGGCGCGCGATGCGCTCGGCCAGCTCGCGGGCCTGGTCGATTCGGTCCTGGGGCAGGCCCAGCTTGGATTCCACGGGTGCAGTCATGATGTCGTCTCGTTTCCTTCCAGGAAGAAGCGTTCGGCCCGGCCGGCCAGGGCCGGGTCCATCCCCAGGAGAGTCGCCACGGCCAGGGCGTCGGAGTTCCTGGGGATCCCCTCGTCGGGGACGAGGAGGTACTCCATGTGGTTGTCGATCAGCCGGATTCGCTGGTCCAGATCGGTCCCCGTGGCCTGGCCGGAGTCCGGGCCTTCCGCCTTGGCCTGGCCGAAGTCCAGCCCTTTCCTGTCCAGCCCCTTCATCCTCAGGTAGCGAACTCCTGGAAGGCGTCGCACCCCCCGGAAGTGGGTGGAGAAGAGCGCCACCGCCCGGGGATTTCCGGCCAGGGCTTCGAGGATCGCCGAGATCAGGGCTTCGGCCTCCTGGGAATGGGTGGTCCGGGCGAATTCGTCGAAGAGCGCCAGGGTCGGCTGGTCCAGGTCCCGCCAGACCCGATTGAACTGACGGACCTCGAAACCAAAGCCGGACAGGCCCTGGCTGGAACCGCGCTCGGCCCCCTCGCCGACGTAGTGGAAGCTGTGGAAGACGCGGGTGACGAAGCGTCCGGCCGGGACGAAGAGTCCGGTCTGCGCACATGCCTGCAGGAAGGCCAGGGTCTTGAGGACCACCGTCTTGCCCCCCATGTTCGACCCGAAGACCACCGTGGCGCTGGTGTCGAAGGTGGCCTCCAGGGGGCGATAGGTCGTCCCCAGTCGCCGGCAGGTCTCTTCGCAGGGCACGAAGCGGCCGCCCTGGATGTGGATCGGTCCCTCCAGGGTCAACCGAGGGCGGGTCAGGGCCTGCTCCCGGCTCAGACGGGCTCGGGCCAGGGCCAGGTCAAAGGCCTGCACCGCCTTGCGACAGGCCTCCAGGTGGGGAAGCTCGGCTCGAACCCGGGACGAGAGGTCTTCCAGGACCCGGTCCTCGGCAGCCCGTTCGCGCGCTTGCAGTCCCGAGCGTTCCTCCTCCAGGCGCAATTCCTCGGCGCTGGCGCGGGGCCGTACCAGGACGTGGGCCTGGTCATAGGCCTCGACCAGCAGCCATCGCTCCATCCGGGCCAGTCCGGCCTCGGGCGAATCCCCAGGGGACCTCAGGCGTTCTCGGGGCACCACCAGGAATTCCCGGGTCCCGAAGCCCAGGTTCCATGCCTCTTCGATCTCCGCGGCCCGTCGGGCTCGAATCCGGGCCAGGGTCTCGTCCGCGCGCCGGATCTCGGCACGGATCCCGGCCAGCTCGTCGGAATACTCGTCCGAGACGTAGAAGGTCTCGGGGCTCTGCCGACCGACCCCCAGGCGCTCCAGCAGGTCCTGGCAGGGCCACTCCAGTCCGAAGAACCGTTGCACGGACTCGGGGAGCCTCTGCACCAGGGCCCGGTAGTTGTGCAGGAACTTCTTGACCTGGAAGAGCTCGACCTCGTCGTACAGGGCCCTCTCTTCACGGGGGATGCGGGGAAGTCGCTTGAGATGGTGGCTCAGGCGGCTGGCCTGGAACTCGTCGCATCCGGCCAGCAGGTCCAGGGCCACCTGGGTCTGGTCCCACAGGGCCTCCAGTTCGTCGGCCCGGGTCTGCACCGGTCGGCGGGCGTGGACCTCCCGGCCAAAGGGGGTCAGGGGCCTGAACTTCTGCCAGAAGTCCTCGAACTCGGCGTAGGTGAAGAATTCCCGCATCAGGCCGCCTCGTAGGGGTTGAACAGGATCCGCGGGGCCCCGTGGGGTCCCAGGGCCTCCAGGAAGGCCTGCCGGCTCAGGTCGCGCAGGATCACCGCGAAGCAGAGCAGGTGGAAGGTGCGCCGGACCAGCACGCGCCGGGCCTCCAGCGCCCGGAGGAACTCGGGGGGCTCGACGAAGACCTTGGTGAAGTCCTCCAGCGAGAAGGCCGCGGTTCCCTGGGGCAGGGCCCGCAGCCCTTCAGACGTCAGGGGGCCTTCCAACCGCAGCACCTCCGGATCGCGGCCGTCGTCCAGGGGCAGGTCGGCCAGTCGGTCCAGGAGGCGGATGCGCGCGGCCACCCGGGCCAGGTTGCCGCGGTCGGCGCGCACCGCGAAGGCGAACTGGAGCCTGCCTGCGGACCGGGTGGACTCCGGCCCGGGCGGGGCCCATCCGGGAAGGGCGGCAATCTGGGTCATCCGGGCCACGGCCCCGTCGATCAGGGCCGAGGCTGCCCAGCCTTCAGCCCGGATCAGGGTCATGGCCTGGGACAGCGCGCTGAAGTGTTCGGCGCCCACCAGGGTGACGCACCCCCCCCTCCGGGCCCGGCCCAGCACCAGGCGGCCCAGGGCGACGCGCCCGGGCACGGTGTGCAGGATCTCGAAGCGGGACTCGGAGGCGCGGGCCAGGGGTTCGGTGGTCAGGACCACGTCGCCGGGTTCCACCCGGATTCCGGCCGAGCGGCTGCGCTTCGCCGGGCCTGAGGCTCCGTCCGACCCGATGGTGAACAAGGCCACCGGGCCTGCCTGCCGGGCATGGGGGAGTGCCAGGCTCAGGAAGGCCGTCTTCCCAGAGCCCTTCTCAAAGCCGGTGATGGCCGTGACCGCTCCCGCCACGCCCCGCAGGACCTGCTCCAAGGCGCCTCAGCCGTTCTTCCGCAGCTTCAGCATCTGCCGGACATCGTCGGGACGGGCCACCTCGAAGCCGGCCTCCAGGACCAGGCGCTTGCAGCGCTCCACCAACTCGGCGTTGGACTTCGCCAGCACGCCCTTGGAGTAGTAGACGTTGTCCTCGAAGCCGACGCGGACGTGTCCGCCCATGCCCAGGGCCCCGAAGACCGCCGGCAGGCTGGCCCGGCCGATGCCCATGACCGTCCAGTTGGCGCCGGCGGGCAGCTTGCGCAGGAAGAGATCCAGCACGTCCACCTCGTACTTGACGCCGCCGGGGACGTTCATCACCAGACCATAGTGGAGCGGGCCATCCAGCAGGCCTTCCTTGATCAGCACGTGGCTGGCGTAGATGTGGGACAGGTCGAAGCACTCCAGGGTGGGGCGCACGCCGTGGTCGCGCATGGCCTGGGCGAACTCGCGCATGATCGGCAGGGTGTTGACGATGTACTCGTCGCCGAAGTTCACCGTGCCGCAGTCCAGGCTGGCCATCTCGGGCTTCAGGGTGACCGGCTGCAGGCGTTCGGCCGGGGTCATCCCCACGGCGCCGCCCGTGGTGGTCTCGATCACCAGGTCGCACTTGCGCCGGATCAGCTCGATGGCCTTGCGGAAGACCGCCAGGTCCTGCGTAGGTTGCCCGGCCTCATCGCGCACGTGGAGGTGCACGATCGAGGCGCCAGCCTCCCAGGCCTCGTAAGCGCTCTGGGCGATCTCCTCCGGGGTGATCGGCAGCGCGGGGTTCTGCTCGCGGGTCGTCTCGGCTCCGGTGACCGCGCAGGTGATCATGACCTTTCTCATGGGTGCCTCCAGGACGGAAGGGGGAACGGCCCTCGTCGAGCCGTTCCCCTCCGCAGGGTCGGCCGCTCTGGGGTGGGGAGCGGCAAGGGTCGGTCGTCGCGTCGGCTCAGGCCGTCGGGAAGGCGGCGGCCACGATGGCCAGGGCTTCGCGGATGATCTGCAGGGCGCGGGTCAGGTCCGCCTCGGTGTGGCGGGCACAGATGTACCAGTGGTGGAAGGGCTGGATGAAGAGCCCGCGGCGGATGGTCTCGGTATAGAAGCGCTCGCGACGGGCCTTGTAGTGGGAGTCCACCCGGTCGAAGGTGAGGAAGGGCATCGGGGGGATCCCCGAGACGGTGACCGGCACCTTCGATTCCGCCACCAGGCGTTCCATCTCTTCCAGGAAGCGGGTGCCCCGCTCCCAGATCGTGTCCAGGGTCTTCTCCCTCTCCAGGATGTCCAGGCACTTCATGGCCGCGACCATCTCCAGGGAGTTGGGGAAGAAGGTGCTGGAGATGAAGACCTTGCTCTCGCAGACCTTCATGTACTTCTCCTTGCCCACCACGGCGCTGATCGGATAGCCGTTGGCCATGGCCTTGCCGAAGGTGGACAGGTCCGGAGTCACGCCGTAGCGCTGCTGGGCCCCGCCCATCGACACCCGGAAGCCGGTGCGGATCTCATCGAAGATCAGGACGGCCCCGTAGCGGTCGGCCAGCGCCCGCACGCCTTCCAGATACCCTGCTGGAGGCGCCATGACCGGCGCGGCCAGGGGGTGGCCGACGGGGGTGATGATGATGCCGGCGACGCGATCCTTGTTGGACTCCAGCCTGGCCTCCAGGTCGGCCAGGTCGCCGTACTCGAACTCGACGGTCAGGTCCTGCATCGCCTGGGGCACGCCGCCGTGGTTCTCGACGGCCCAGTCGTGCCAGCCGTGGTAGCCGCAGCGCAGGATCACGTCGCGGTCGGTGGCGCCGCGGGCGATGCGGACGGCCACCGAGGTGGCATCCGAGCCGGTCTTGACCAGGATCACCATCTCGGCCGAGGGGATCAGCCGGGTCAGGCGCTCCTGCAACTGGTTCTGGATCGGCTGCACCAGCGAGAAGCAGAAACCCTTGTCCATCTGGGCCTTGACGGCGTCGTTGATCTCGGGCTCGTCATAGCCCAGGATGATCGGCCCGTAGGCGCACAGCATGTCGATGTAGTCGTTGCCGTCGACGTCCACGATGTGGCCGCCGTGGCCACGTTCGATGAAGATCGGGTACTCGCCGACCACGAAGTTGTAGGGACGGCGGATGCCCATCATCCCGCCGGGAGTCAGCCTCTTGGCCTCCTCGTACATGGCCATGGACCGGGTCAGGTTCAGCCGGGGCATCTGGGTGGAAGTCTGTTCAGACATAGCGCTCCTCGAAGAACTTGCGGAGCCGCGGGTTCTCGCGCAGCTCCCAGAGGGTGATCTCGGCGTGGTCCCTGGCGTAGCCGTTGCCCACGATCATGGTGACGTCCTTGCCGACGCCTTCGGCTCCCAGGGCCGCCTTGGTGAAGCTGGTGGCCATCGAGAAGAAGTAGACCAGGCCGCCCTCGCGGGCGGGAAGGATGCTGGCCATCTCGGTGTTGGGCACGTTGACGCAGTTGATCACGACGTCGTATTCCCGACCGTGGTTGGCTTCCAGGACCTTGCCCAGGAAGTCCAGCACGTTGGTGGCGTCCGAGCGGGTGGCCTCGTGGACCAGACCCATCTCCAGCAGCATCTTCGCGTCGGCCTCCTTGCGGACGTTGCCGACCACGCGGCCGGTGGGGCCCACGCGCTTCATCGCCTCGTAGGCCACCAGCATCCCGGACTTGCCGTTGGCTCCCAGGATCAGCACCGAGTCGCCGGGCTTGACCATGCGGGCCGCCTGCGCCGGGGCGCCGGCCACGTCCAGGGCGGCCAGGGCCAGCTTCTCGTCCATGTCCTCGGGAAGGCGGGCATAGACCCCGGACTCGAAGAGGATGGCCTGCCCCTCGATGTCGACGCGGTCGAGATCGGGGTGGACCGCCAGGATCCGGTCGATGCGCAGGGGCGTCAGCGAGAGCGAGACCAGGGAGGCGATCCGGTCGCCGGGCTTGAGGCCGCGGTCCTGCAAGGCGCTGCCCACCTTGGCGATCTTGCCGATGAACATGCCTCCAGAACCCGTCACCGGGTTCTGCATCTTGCCGCGCTGGCCGACGATCTCCAGGATCCGGGCCTGGATCTTCTCGACGTCGTGGCCGGCCTCCGTCTCGATCTGGGTGAAGCTGGCCGAGTCGATGTTCAGGGCGATCACGTCGACGAGGATCTCGTTGTCGTGGACCACCGAGAAGTCGTTGTTGAGCTTGGTGGCGGGCTGGGGGAGAACGCCCGCGGGTTCCACCACCCGGTGGGACCCGTATTTGCAGGCCGTGGCCATCGTGACATCTACCTCCTGGAGATCCGGAAAAATCCGGTCATTTCGGGCGCTCGTTCTTGTCGGTCAGAGAAGATCCTGCCGTGCTCCAGGGCGGTCGCCAGGGGCTTGGAGAAGGGCCGCACCGACCTGATGTCGCGGGGCACGCGGCGGGTCTGCACGCGGGGCGACTGCGCGTCCTGTCAGGTTGTTTACAGCCCGCCCCCTGACCCCCTGGACGCCGGGCGGGATACTGGGGAAATGACTCGAACGGCTGAGGCAACCAGGAAGCGACCCGACTGACATGACCCAGGTCCAATCCCCTCCGGTGCAGGCCGGAGAGTCCGCTTTGCCGGCTTCGCCACCTTCCAAGGCCCGGCGTGGGTTCCGGCTGCCCACTCGGCAGTCCTTGCTGGATTTCGGCCTGATCTTCGGCGGAATGGCCTTCGCCACCGCCGCCGGGTTCATCCTGAAGGTCCTGATCGGCCGCGGATTGAGCGATACCGGCCTGGGCATCTTCGCGATGTGCTACGCCACCCTGACGGTGACCACCACCCTGGGCGACCTCGGCATCCGCCACAGCCTGATCACCCTGGCCTCCCGGACCCGAGCCGAGGACCCCGTGCGGGCGCAGAGCTACGTCGCCGCCGGGCTGCTGTTGAAGCTGGTCACGGGAATCGTGGTGATGGCGCTGGGTTGGGTCCTGGCTCCGTGGGCGGCAGAGGTCCTCTTCCGCAAACCCCAGGTCACGCCCTATCTGCAGATCACGGCCATGGGTTTCCTGCTGTGGGGGCTGTGGGATGGCGTGGAGGGCAGCCTGCAGTCCAGTCAGCGCTTTCGAAGCAGCGCACTTCTGCGGGTGCTGCTGGAGGGGATGCGGCTGTCCTCCTTCATGGTCCTGTGGCTGGGGATGGAGGGCCGTCTCCTGAGCATGGACCGCTTCCTGTGGCTGTACTTCCTGGCTCCCCTCCTGGCCGTCCTGATCGGATCCTGGTTGCTGAGATCCAGCCTGAGGCCCCGCTCCGGTCTGCTGCTGGACAGCTTGAAGAGCCTGGTGGCCTTCGCGCCTGGGGTCTTCTTCTTCCGCAGCGCCACCATGGCGCTTCTGTTCCTGGATTCGCTGGCCCTGGCTCGATACGGAGAGCTCAGCCAGGTCGGCCAGTACGAGGCGGCCAAGGGTTTGGCCTACGCCATCCTGGTCGTCAGTGAGTCCCTGGGGATGGTCCTTCTGCCGAAGGTGAACCTGGTCAAGACGCGCGAGGCCATGAAGGCGGTGCTGCGCCGCTTCATGGTCTACTTCGCGATCCTGGTGGTGGCGGCCGCCCTCTGGCTTTCCGTGGCAGGAGCGCTCCTGGCCCTCTTCGGGCCGGCCTTCACCCGACCCGAGGTGGTCCGGACCTTCCAGATCCTGGTGGTGGCGACGCTCTTCACCATTCCTGCCACGACGCTGGCGATGGTGATGCTGGCCCTGGGGCAACCCGGTCTCCTGGGCCGGGTGGCGGCAGCGCAGGTGCTGCTGGGGCTCTTCACCTATCCGGTCACGGTGGTCCAGTTCGGAATGGTGGGCACGGCCCTGACCACCGTGGGGCTTCAGTTGCTGGGGGTGCTGGCGCTGACCGTGGCGCTTCGCCCGTTGCTGGCCGGAGGGGGCGCCGTCCGAGCCTGCCCGGACGAGGTCGCCTGAGGTGCCGTTTCCAGGGGGGCATTTCTTGGCCACGCGCTCCGATTCCGGTTGGCAGGTTTGCGTGCCCGCGATATAATGAGCTTCCCGACAGGGTCAGCGAGGCAGAGTGTTTCAAGAGGAAGGACGCAAAGAGGCTGTGGGAGACGGTTCTCCACCCCCGGAGGATCCGAGTCCCCAGCCACAATCCAATCCATCCGCCCAGGCTGAAGTCCCCGCGCCGCAGCCCGCCTCGCCTTCGCCATCTCCACAAGCCGCGATGCCGGACCTTCAACGCCTGATCAGCGAGGCGTCGCTTCACCTGGACCCTCCCGAGCGGCAGACCGTGCACAGGGCCTTCGAAGTGGCCCTGGCTCGCCATGAGGGGCAGTTCCGGACCTCTGGAGAACCGTACATCCTCCATCCGGTCGAAGTGGCCCACATCCTGTCCACCTATCGCCTGGATGCCCCCACCCTGGCCTCCGCCCTCCTGCATGACGTCGTGGAGGACACCGGGGCCACGCTCGAGGATCTTCGCGAAGACTTCGGAGAAGAGGTCGCCATGCTGGTGGACGGGGTCACCAAGCTGACCTCGATCTCCTCGCGCCAGACCCGGGATGCCCCTCAGCCTCTCTCCAAGAAGGCGGCCCAGGCCGAGAACCTGCGCAAGATCTTCCTGGCCATGGCTCGCGATCTGCGGGTCATCCTGATCAAGCTGGCCGACCGCCTGCACAACATGCGCACCCTGGGAGCCTTGCGCCCCGACAAGAAGGCCCGGATCGCCCAGGAAACCCTGGAGATCTTCGCACCCATCGCCTCGCGCCTGGGCGTGTGGGAGTTCAAGAGCGAACTGGAGGACCTCTCGTTCCGCTACACCCAGCCCTCCGAATACGCCGAGTTGGAGAAGGAGGTCCTGGAGAACCAGGCCCGTCGGCAGCAGACCGCCATCGAGGCGGTGGACGCCATCCGCCAGAAGCTCCTGAACCTGGGAATCGACGCCCGGATCGAGTGGCGTCCCAAGCACCTCTACAGCATCCATCGCAAGATGCAGCGAACCGGCCGCACGATCGAGGAGATCTACGATCTGCTGGCGGTCCGGGTCATCGTCCACAGCGTCGAGGAGTGCTATAGCGCCCTGGGGGCCGTGCACGCCTTGTGGATCCCCCTCAACGACCGCATCAAGGACTACATCGCCAAGCCGAAGTCCAACAACTATCGCTCGCTGCACACCACCGTGTATGGGCCCGGAGACCAGCCCATCGAAATCCAGATCCGCACCTGGGAAATGCACAAGGTCAATGAGGCCGGCATCGCGGCCCACTGGGCCTACAAGGAAGGCCGTCGGGCCCCGGCGGGCGGATCCGAGTCGCAGCTCTTCCGGGAGATCTACCCGTGGATTCGGGCCATCCTGGATTGGCAGGCCGATTCCCGGGATGCCCAGGAGTACATCGAGCACCTGAAGGTCGACCTCCTGGCCAACGAGGTCTTCGTCTTCACTCCCCGCGGGGACGTCATCGATCTGCCCAACGAATCGACCCCGGTGGACTTCGCCTATCGGATTCACACCGAGGTGGGGCATCGCTGCGTGGGGGCCCGGGTCAACGGCCGCATGGTCCCTCTCGACCATGCCCTGAAGAATGCCGACATCGTCGAGATCCAGACCTCCAAGAGCGGGACTCCCTCGCTGGACTGGTTGCGGCTGTGCAAGAGCTCGCAGGCCAAGGCCAAGATCCGCGCCTGGTTCAAGAAGGAGAGGCGCGAAGAGAACGTGGCCCGCGGCAAGGACCTGGTTCGCCGCGAGCTGGCCCGGAATCGGAGCGAGACGCTGCTGGCCGACGAAGGCCTGATGCGGCAGGTGGCAGAGAAGCTGAACTTCGTCTCGGTGGATGACCTTCTGGCTTCCCTGGGGTATGGAGAGACCACCCTGGCCCAGATCCTGTCGCGGATCCAGAACCTTCTGCCGGAACCGGTCTCCCAGGAGATCCTGCCCGTTCCCCGCAAGACCTCGCGGCGCACCGGTCCTGGCCGCGAAGTCCTGGTTCGGGGGATGGAAAACATCCTGACCCGCCTCTCCAAATGCTGTGCCCCCGTGCCCGGCGACCGGATTGTCGGATTCATCACCCTGGGCAAGGGGGTCTCGGTCCACCGCACGGATTGTCCGAACATCGGGTCCCTGACCTCGGCGCACCCCGAGCGGATGATCGAGGTGGAATGGGCCGCCCCAGGCCCCGACGACCGGGTCGGTTACCTGGTCGAGCTGGAGGTGACCGCCCTGGATCGCCACGGCCTTCTGTCCGACGTCATGTCGGTGATCAACGAGGCCCGCATCCCGGCCCGCTCGTGTCGAGCCTTCGCCAGGAAGGATCGGGCCTGCATCAAGTTGGGGGTCGAGACCCAGCACCGCAAACAGCTTGAGGATCTGATGAAGAAGATCCGCAAGGTCAAAGGGGTCGTCGACGTGACCCGGCTGACCCATGTGACGGCGCCCTGATTCCTCACCCGTCGGACAGGAGATCGAGTTTTTGTAACAAACACTGCGCCCATGCGCGCTGTGGTCCAGAGGGTCAGTTCGGCCCGGGTCCTGGTGGACGGACAGATCACCGGGCAGATCGCCCGAGGTCTGCTGGTGCTGGTGGCCGTCCGACAGGACGAGGATTCCCGGGATGTCGCCTGGATGGCCGAGAAGATCCTCCATCTGCGCCTCTTCGAGGACGATTCGGGCAAGATGAACCGGTCGGTGGCGGAGGTGGGCGGGGGAATCCTGGCCGTCTCGCAGTTCACCCTCTACGGGGATTGCCGCAGAGGACGACGTCCCAGCTACAGCGAAGCAGCACCTCCTGCCGAAGCGCAGGCCTTCTATGACGAGTTCGTCCGCAAGCTACGGGAATCGGGTCTGCTGGTCCAGGAGGGTGTCTTCCAGGCAAAGATGGATGTGCAACTCACAAACGACGGTCCCGTGACGGTCCTGCTGGACAGTCCGGAACGTCGGGGAGAGGGTGGTTCGCAGCGTTGAGTTCTCGAATCCTCATCGTCGATGACTCCAAGTTCATGCGGATGCTGTTGGCGGATCTTCTGACCCGCAACGGGTTCGAGGTTCTCGAGGCCGAGAGCGGGGAGCAGGCGGTCAAGGTCTTCCTGGAAGAGTCTCCGGACCTGGTCACCCTGGACATCCTCATGCCCGGGCGGGACGGCATCGAGACCTTGCAGGACCTGCGGGCGCAGTCCCCTGAGGCCCGGGTGGTCATGGTCACCGCCCTGGGCATGGAGGACTACATCAAGAGGGCCCTGGATTCCGGGGCCGATGGCTTCATCCTCAAGCCTTTCTCGGCCGAGAAGGTCCTCGAGACGGTGCAGGAGGTCCTGGAACGCCCCGTGCCCGGGGGAGCGGAAGGCTAGTCTCTCGCCAGCAGGACCAGGACACGCCCTTCCTGGACCTCGACCCGGGCCAGAAGGGACGTCACCCGGTTGGACAGCCCGCGCGTCGAGGCTCGGTGCAGCCATTCCTCGCGCAGAGGGTAGGCCATGCCCTCCAGGCTCAGCCGGGCGTGGGGATCCAGGGGCAGGATCGAGCAGTGCCAGCCCTGCCGGTCCGAGATCGGATGCACTCCGGGTTCCGCCGCGAAGACCTCCTGGTCCGGCGCCAGCAGGGTCGCCCGAAACCCCATCTCCAGGGCCTTCTCGAGAAGCGAGACCACGTTGAAGAGGGTGTGGTCCAGCCGTCCCCCCAGGGCGCCCAGGACCAGCCCTTCCCGGGCTCCCCGTCGGAAGGCTTCCTCCAGGGCCAGCTCCAGGTCGCTGGCATCCTTGTCGCGAGGGTAGCGCTGAATCTCGACCCCCCTTTCCAGTCCGGGCTGGAGCGAGTCGAAGTCGCCCACCACCAGGTCGGTCGGCACCCCGGCAGCCAGCGCCAGATTCAGGCCGCTGTCGGCGGCCACGACCAGGTCTCCCGGCCGATGGAGGGCTCGGACGAAGTCCGGGGGGGGAGGCTGCCCGCCCGCCAGCAGCAAGGCGCGTCGGCTCATCGTCGGCCTGCCCGGGCCAGGACCGGCACCAGGAACGCCGCCAGGAGGCCTGCCGGCACCAGCCAGGTGGCGTTGTAGGCCAGGGAGTAGACCAGCGGGCTGTCCGGCATCCGGTCCGTGGGGACGAAGAGGTGCAGGAAGTAGACGCCGGACAGGACGTGGGCCATCAGGCGGGCCCCCACCCCCAGGACGACTCCCGGGATGTCCCAGCGCGCTCCTGCGGGCAGGGCTCCGGCCAGACCCAGCAGGCTGAAGGCCAGGGGATAATCCAGGAACCCCTGGATCGGATGCAGGACGATCGGTTCCTGGAGAGCGTGCAGGCTTCCGTAGAGGGCACCTGCCAGCAGGCCCGCGGTCGCCCCGCGCAGGCGGGACAGGACCAGGAGCGGGACCAGGTCCAGCGAGACCTGCCCGCCCTGGGGGACTGGGGCGAAGCTCCAGAATCCCAGTACGAGCGAAAGGGCGACCGTGATGCCGAGTTCGGCAACACGTCGCCCGGTGCGCGCCGGTGAGCAGCACGTTTCGGTTGCAGGATGACGGCTCCCTGACACCGCCTCCGCTCCCTCTGGGAGCGCCCGGAGATCAGGCGTTCTCGGCCATCTTCCCCTTGTAGGAGCGCAGGCAGCGGGTGCAGATCTTCAGGGCCTTGGGAGACCCGTTCACCAGCATGTTGACCTTCTGCAGGTTCGGCAGCCAACGGCGCCGGGTCCGCCTGTTCGAGTGGCTGACCATGTTGCCACTGAGGGGGCCCTTGCCGCACGATTCGCAAACTCTGGCCATGACTTGTGATCCTCCTCGTGTGTCCGCGGGGGCGGCTTTCCCCCGACAGGAGGGGGGACGGGAAACCGAGGGCTTCCTCCCAAGCCGCAAAAGCCTGGGTATCTTAGCATGCCCTTGCGCGGGTGTCCAGAGCGCTTCAAGCCAATCGGAGCGGGACCGGTGGACTGGCGGATCGGCGCTCGTTTCCGGGTGCCTCGGCGCTCTCCGAAAGGTTTCTTTCGCGAACTCCGCAGGGGATAAACAAAGGGGAAGCGGCTCTTCGCTTAGAAAACCCAGGTATCTGTTCAAGGAAGGGGCACCGAGATGGATATCGGCAGAGCGTTCAACTATCCCCGGAACGATCCCGGGTGGGTCACCAAGATGCTGATCCTGGGCCTGGTCAGCATCGTTCCCATCCTGAACCTGGCTGGATTCGGCTATATGATCGAAGGCCTGCGTCGGGTCGCTCGGGGGGACGAGGCCACCTTGCCCGAGTGGGACAACTTCGGCGGATACTTCATGGACGGGCTGCGGGTCGGGGTGACCTACCTGGTCTATGCGCTCCCACTCCTGCTGGTCGTCGGCGTGGTGGTCGGGATGGCCATCGCCGCCGGAGACGATGGAGGCGCCGTGGGCCTGGTCAGCCTGCTGGCCAACCTGTTCCAGCTCTTCTGGCAGTTCCTGATGTGGGTGGTGTGGCCGGCCCTGGTCCTGCAGGTGGCCTTCCGTGAAGGCTGGGCGGTCGGTTTCGACTTCGCCGCCATGATGGCCAGCGTCACCCGCAACGTCGGCGCCTACGTGATGGTGCTGGTGATGACGATCGCCTTCGGCATCCTGGGAAGCCTGGGAATCCTGGCGTGTGGCGTGGGGATCCTGATCACCGCCCCCTACGCCCAGATGTGTACGGCCCACCTGTTCGGCCAGTTGGCCCAGGGAAACATCGACCAGGTGCACCCGGCCGAGTACTCCTGAGGTCGCACCGGCCGGCTTCCGGATGAAGGACGCGAGGCGGGCTTCCCGAAAAGGAGCCCGTCTTTCTTTTTGTGCGAAAAGGAGCATGGTTGATGTCTTTTTCCCTGTCATGTCCCCCCGTCCCCGTCAACGAGCCCGTTCGCAGCTATGCCCCGGGAAGCCCCGAGCGCTGCAGCCTGCAACGCCGCCTGGAGGAGCTGGCCGCGCAGCCTGTGGAGATCCCCTTGTTCATCGGAGGGGAGGAGGTTCGGACGGGTGACCTCGAGGAGATCCGGGCCCCGCATCGTCGAGACCTGCTCCTGGGCCACTACCACAAGGCCCGCCCCGAGCACGTCGAGCATGCCATCGCCGTGGCCATGGCCGCCCGCGAGGCCTGGATGCGCACCTCCCGCGAAGAGCGCACGGCCATCTTCCTGCGGGCCGCCGAGCTTCTGGCCGGGCCCTGGCGGGACACCCTGAACGCAGCCACCATGCTGGGGCAGAGCAAGACGGCGTATCAGGCCGAGATCGACTCGGCCTGCGAGCTGATCGATTTCTGGCGCTTCAACGTCCATTTCATGGCCCAGATCCACGCCCAGCAGCCCTTGAGCTCGCCGGGCGTCTGGAACCGCCTGGAATACCGTCCCCTGGACGGTTTCGTCTTCGCCGTGACCCCCTTCAACTTCACGGCCATCGCCGGCAACCTGCCCACGGCCCCGGCCATGATGGGCAACACCGTGGTGTGGAAGCCGGCCTCCAGCTCGGTCTACTCCAACTGGCTGGTCATGCGCCTGCTGGACCAGGCGGGGCTGCCTCCGGGGGTGATCAACTTCGTGCCCGGATCGGGTTCAACGGTCGGAAATCCGGTGATGGACAGCCCCTCTCTGGGCGGGGTGCACTTCACGGGTTCGGTCCCGACCTGGAACCGTCTGTGGCGGCAGGTCTCAGAGAACCTGGATCGCTATCGCTGCTATCCCCGACTGGTCGGCGAGACCGGAGGCAAGGACTTCGTGGTGGCCCACCCGTCGGCCGATCCACAGGCCTTGCTGGTGGGCCTGTTGCGCGGTGCCTTCGAGTTCCAGGGCCAGAAGTGCTCGGCCGCTTCCCGGGCCTACATCCCCGAGGGCCTCTGGAAGGGCGGCCTGCGCGATCGTCTGGTGGACGAGGTGGGCGCCATTACGATGGGGGATGTGGCCGACTTCCGGAACTTCATGGGGGCCGTCATCGACCAGGACGCCTTCGATCGCATCTCGGGCTACCTGGACCATGCCCGCAACTCGACCGGAATCCAGGTTCTGGCCGGGGGGCAGGCCGACGCCTCGAAGGGCTTCTTCGTGCAGCCCACCGTGGTCGAGGTGCAGGATCCCCGGGATCGGATCATGCAGGAGGAGATCTTCGGTCCGGTCCTGTCGGTCCATGTCTACCCCGACGCGGATTTCCACGAGACCCTGCGGTTGTGCGAGAGCACCTCGCCCTTCGGCCTGACCGGCGCCATCTTTGCCCAGGACCGGCGGGCCGTGCAGCAGGCCTTCGAGGTGCTGCGCTTCGCGGCGGGCAACTTCTACATCAACGACAAGCCGACCGGGGCCGTGGTGGGCCAGCAACCCTTCGGCGGGTCGCGCCTGTCGGGAACCAACGACAAGGCGGGGAGCATGATGAACCTGCTGCGCTGGACCTCGGCGCGCGCCATCAAGGAGACGTTCGCTCCGCCCACCGACTGGCGCTACCCGTTCATGGCCGAAGAGGGATAGCTTTCCGGCATCCAGGGCATGCGGGGCAGGGCGTCCTTCAGGGGCGCCCTGTTCCGTCCAGTGGCAGCATGGTGGTAGCCAGGGGGTCGTGCCGGCGACGGTTGATCCTGGCCAGGTTGAAGTCGCGTACGGCATAGCAGCAGGCGCACCCGGCGGGACACGAGTCGTACATGCCGACGTCGCGGCTGGGAGCACACCGACAGGCGTGGCGCTGCCCGGGATCCTTGGTCCCGGGCAGCCTCAGGCCGAAGACCCGGCCGAGAAGCTCGGCGTCCAGGCAGGCCCCGGCGGGGATCCCGAAGGCCTCCAGATCTTCGGCGCAGCTCTCCAGCCGGATCTCGTATTGCCGGGCCAGCCCCAGCAGATCGCGCAGGAGGGCTCCATCGGGTGAGGGAGCCGCGATCTGGTGAGCGGTCCCCTCCAGCGCCCGCAGGCGCCGGGCCAGCCGGGGATAGAGGTCGACCAGGCTCAGCTTGCAGCAGCGGGTGAAGCCTCGCAGGCTGCGGGCCAGTTCGGCGAAGCGCCGCCGGTGCCAGTCCGCGTCGGTCGCGGGCGAGAGGATCAGCGGGTCGTAGCGCCAGACCACCCGCTCCGGCCCCAGGCGCCTGGAGAGGCGCTGGAAGGCCTGCACCGCGCGCTCGACGGAGAGGCAGTGGGGGTCCAGTTCGCGAGGGTAACCGATCAGGGTCACCAGGAAGACCGAGCGCAGGCCCCGGCTCTCCAGTTCGTCCAGGTGGGCCAGCATGGGCAGGGGATTGCGGGTCCAGAAGACCACGACGTCGACGTCCTGGGGAAGCAGCGAGATCCGGGACACCTGGCTTGGGCGCAGGGGGTTGGGGACCTCACAGAATCCCGCCCGGACGCGGTTCATCCACCAGGTCGCGTAGAAGGCGGGAAGGTCGGTGCGGCGGCTGGCGCTGAGGATCATCCCCCGCGTCTCAGGGGCCGCCCCGCGGCAAGTCGGACAGGGCTACTGCTCGATCCACCAGGACAGCGTGCGGGCCCGGCCTTGGATTCCCGTGCTCAGGGCGCTGAGCCCGATCAGGACCGACGGGTCGTAGGTCACGTCGGTGTTCTTGGCCTCGACGTTGCCATCCACGGTGACCGACCCCGAGCGGGTGATCACCACGCCGGTGAGCTGCGAGTTGCCGTTCACGTCGAAGTCGCCGTTGCGGACGTAGAACAGGCCCTTCATCGTCGAGGAACCGTTCTGGCGGATCCCGTCGACGCACAGGATGTGGATGCTCTGCGAGCTGCTGCCGTTGAACTTGACCTGGCCGCCCGAGAGGATGAAGTTCGAGTCGGGCGAGATGGCGGGGCCGGGGAAGGGGCCAGGGCCTGGGGAGGGGGAGGGAGCTGGGCTGGGCTCGGGGCTCGGGCTCGGCGTCGGGGTCGGGGAGACCCACTTGCGCGAGACCATGCTGCGCCGACCGTGGAACAGCGCCACCGGGAAGGGCTCGGCCAGGGTGACCTGGTCCAGGGCGCCGTTCACCGTGAAGTCGCCGGTGCAGAAGAAGTGGATGCCCTTGAGCAGGTCCATGCCTCCGTTGACCCGGAGGTCGCCTTGGACGTAGATGGTGGCCGGGGCGGTGATCTCGACGCCGTCCACCGTCAGCCTACCGTTCTTCTTGGTGGAGGCCGTCACGTCGCCGGAGAACTGGTAGTCGGCGGCCCCGCCATAGGGGTGCGCGCCGGCGATGCCCGCGGTGCTCCAACTGGCGATCATGTCCTGGATCGGCAGATCGGGAAGATCGACCGGGGGCTGGTTGAAGTTCGTGGGTCCGGAGTTCGCGCTGACCCGGATCGAGCCCACGCCGTCGCGCGAGAAGCTCATCCCGTCCACCAGGCCGGCCTGGATGTTGGGGTTGCCCCCGACGTTGTTGCTGAGCAGGTGCCCCTGGCCGGGGATCACGCTGGAGACGTCGCTCAGGTCGATCACGCCGTCGCTGGCCACGGCGTAGGGGAAGCGGTTGGTGGTCACGGCGCCCACCACGGTCGGGCTCTGGTTGGCGTTGGCGCCGTCGAATCCTGCGCTGACGAAGAGCAGCGCGCATCCGGGCGGGACGGTGCGTCCCCCATATCCGGTCACGGCGGTCTCGCCCTCCAGGTTGTTGGTGGACCACGGCGTCGCGGAAGAGGGATCGAAGGTCCAGGAATACCGGGTGGCGCCCTGGCTGCTGCTGAACACCCCGCTGGAAGAGGCGGTCTGGTCCTGCCCGTAGTCGGGATTCTGGTAGAGGGTGTCCAACAGCTCGTGCAGCCCCCCATCGGCGGCATGTCGCAGGGTGGTCTGTCGCCCCGAGGTGCGGATCTGGTCCAGGTTGTGGGTTCCCAGATAGACCAGGGTGGTCCCCATCATCATGATCAGAACCAGGACGATCAGCACGACCCCGATGGCGTACCCGTTCGGGCTCTGGTGTGCTCTGCGCAAGATGGACCTCCCTCTGGGCTCCTGACCTGAATCCGCCACCGACCGTGGCATTCGGCCGCCGGGGCCAGGGGCCCTCCCTGACTCTAGCGGTCCAGCGGGGACGGGAACCATCCCTGGAAGGTTGGAACCGTCTCTCCACCCATGGGTGGAGATTTTCGGAAGGACCCTGATATGACGGGGCTCAGCGGCTCAGCGAGACGTCCAGGCTGTCCTGCCAGGCGCTGTCCCGCTCGCCGAGGACGCCTATCCGGATGCGGGCCACCCGGGGCAGGGTTTCTTCGAAGCTCAATGTCTGGCACAGGGCCCGGGGGCGGCGTTCGGGCGGGTTGAGGAACTCACGGTGCGTGCTTCCCGCCGAGTCTCGGACCTCTCGAGTCAGGAGGCCTGTCTCGGGCTCGCGCTGGTACACCACCAGGTGGTTCACGGGGTACTCCACCAGGATGCGGTCGCCGGGGGAGGGGTGGGAGGGGAAGCGCAGGCGCACGGTCGCCCCGCCCGGGGCGCTGGCCTGCAGGACCTCGCCCTTTTCAAAGTTGAAGGCTGCCAGGGGCGTTTCGAAGCCCTCATCCGGAGTGCCCACCGGGAAACTGGCTTCCCAGGTCAGGGTTCGGGAGGAGGCCTCGTACCCGGCCCCCGGCTCGAAGCGGAAGAGCTCGCTGCGGCTGAAGACGTCCAGCTCGCAGCGGTTGGCGAAGAAGCGGTGGCGCGAGCTGGCGGCCAGGTCTCCGGCCATGCGATCCAGCCAGGACTGCGCCTGCAACTGCAGGTCCACCCCGGCATCCAGTCGGGCGCCGGAGCGAGCCGAGATGGTCAGGATCGCGGCCACCAGTCCCAGCATGAGCAGGACGATGGCCGAGGTGACCAGCAGCTCGATCAGGGTGTGGCCGGTCGGGCGGGTCCTCATGGCCCCCCCTCGGTGCGCAGCAGGCTCATGCGGACCAGGCCCGTTCCCTGGTCCCGGCGGCGGACCTGGACCTCCAACAGGCGGAAGCGGGCCTCGGGTTCGGTGACGCGCAGGACCACGTCCAGTTCGGGATCGGACTCCTCCACCACCTGGCCGGGCGACCAGGGGGCGGCGTCCAGGGGAAGCGAGCGCATGCGCTCGATGGCGCTGCGGGCCAGGTTCGCGGCGCGCTGCAGGCGCTCGGGCTGGGCGCTGCGGGGCATGTTCAGGGCGGCGAGCATGACGACCAGCACCATGCCCGAAAGCATGGTCAGGGCCAGCATCGTCTCGAGGAGACTGAAGCCTCGCCGCCGGCGGGATCTCACCGTACCTGGACCTCGGCGCCGGGGAAGGTGAGGTGGGCGTCGTGCGATTCGAGATGCTCGGGTGGCAGGCGGTCGATGCGGCCCGACCAGACCAGCGATCCCGCCGGGACCCCGTCCAGGTCGGCTCGGCCTGCCGCCACCACACCTGCGACCTGGAGGTTGCCGCCCCGTTTGACCAGCCGGCCGCTGGCCAGGACCAGCCCGCCGGTCTTTTCAACTGTCTCCGGGTCGCCGACGGTCAGGCGGGATCGCCCCTGGAGCAGCAGCAGGTCTCCCGGGAAGGGGGTGGGCCGAGCGTTCCAGTCGGGCAGTTCCGCCGCCGGAGCGTCGGTGAGGACGGCCAGGGCCAGCGAAGCCCGACCGGACCGGATCTGCGTCAGGGCGTCCAGCAGCAGCGAACCGTTCCAGACCACCAGCTCGCCGGTCAGGGCCAGGGGGGCGCGGATCTCGAGCGAGGCTTCTTCGACCAGCAGGGTGCCCTGCAGCTCGACCGGGGTCGGGGCGCTCAGGACCCAGGTCCGGTCGACCAGCTCCAGGCAGACGCCCCTCTCCGAGGTCCAGCGCTGGCCTTCCAGGGTCCACCGACCCGTTCCGCCGGGCTGGACGAAAGCCAGCCTCCCATCCTGGGAGGCACGCTGCCAGGTTCCCCCGCCGGGCTGGAAGGAGCAGTCGGCCGCGGCCGCTTTCAGGTGGATCCCCGCGGTGTGGGCCCGGCCTCGGGCTTCGGGCAGGAAGTCGGCGGTCGGGGCCGGAGGGGTGCCCAGGGCGGGGCCGTGCGGGTCTTCCGGATCGAAGGCGCCCCGCAGCCCGTTCAGGTCCAGCTCTCGGCCCAGGAGGGCATGCTGCCAGGCCCGCGGGACGACGCTGGCCTGCACCGTTCCTTGCGAGCCTGTGACCAGAAGGCGGTTCCCGGCGACCAGGATCTCCCTGCCGGTCTGGGAGGAGACCGTGCGGGCCGCGTGGGAGAGGTCTTCGCCTCGCCGGACCCGCTCCAGGACCTGATGGAGCGCGCTCATCGAGTCATACTGGTCGCGAGTCCGGTCGATCTGCAGGCCCTGGGTGTGGCGGGCCTGCTGCAACCGGGTCAGGATGGCCGCGGTCACGACGGACAGGACCATCACGCTCAGCAGGAGGATGACGAGGCTCAGTCCTCGTCTTCGGGTTCGGTTCATGGACACCTCGGGGCTCACCAGGAAGCTGCTGCAGAGTAGAGGGGCAAGAAGAAGGCGACGCTGACGGTGCCGATCACCAGGCCCAGAAGGCCGACCAGGATCGGCTCGAGCAGACGGGTGGTGGTTTCCAGGCCCAGGTCCAGGGCCTCCTGCTCGGATTCGGCCACGCGCCGCAGAAGCTCCGGATAGTCCCCGGACTCTTCGGCGGCCCGCGCAAACTGCGAGGCCATCGGGCTGAAGCCGTGTCTCTCCAGGGCCTTGGAAAGGGCGCGGCCTTCCAGCACCTCCAGGCGGATGGCCTGGAGGTCGGCCAGAAGGGTCGGTGCCGTGGCCGCCTGGGCCGTGCCCGTCAGGGCGTGCTGCAGGGGCACACCCGCCTCCAGCAGCGTGGCCAGCGTCTGCAGAGCGGAAATCCGGCCGCCCTTCAGGCGCAACGGGCCCACCAGCGGCCAGCGGTCCAGCCAGGCCTGCAGGCCCTCCCGGCGCAGTCCCAGCCAGGCCAGACCCGCCAGGCCTGTCATCAGCAGCCACGCGCGCGGGTCTCCCAGGGCGCCGGTCGCCGACAGGACCGCCCGGGTGAAGGCCGGCACCGGCACTTCGGCCTGCTGGAAGGCTCGCGAGAAGGCCGGCACCAGCGAGCGGGCCAGCGCCAGGTTGAGCACCAGGCCCAATCCCAGCACCCAGGCGGGGTAGGTCAGGGCCTGACGGATCCGGTGTCGGATGGCCTGGGCGTGCTCGAGGGTGGCAGCCAGGCGATCCAGGGTGCCGGCCATGGTCCCCGAGGCCTCGGCGGCGGCCACGGCGGGGACGCACCAGGTGGGAATCAGGGCCGGACAGGCGCGCATGGCCTGCGAGATCCGCCCTCCCGCCAGCAGGCAGCCCAGCATCTCGCGCAGGAGTGGCCGGCTTGAGCGGTGGGCCTGTTTCAGCAGGACCTGCAGGCCGTCGGTCAGGTGGACCCCGCTGCGGTACATGATGGCCAGTTGTCGGAAGAACCCGGCCGCCTCCCGGGGATGACCCGAAGAGACGGCCGGCCGCGGAGGCCGATACTCGTCCAGGCGGATCAGGACCCAGCGCCGTTCGGTCAGGGCCGCGATGGCCGTCTGACGGTTGTCCGCGCGGATCACGCCGGAGCGGCGACGGCCGTCCTCGCGGACCACGAAGCGGTACATCCGACCTCTCAGCGGGCCGTCGACGAGGCCCGCCAGGGAGTTCTTCATGGACTGGCCTCCGTTGGACTGCTTCCCCAGGGACGGCGGTCTGCCGTCCCACACAAACCCGGACGGCGGCCTGCCGTCCCACACAGACCCGGACCGCGGTGTGACGTCCGACACAGACCCGGACGGCGGTCTGCCGTCCGACACAGACCCGGACGGCGGTCTGCCGTCCGACATAGAGTATGCCAGGATGTGGGCCGGGAGACAATCATGGCGGATCCTGGGGGGGCGGGGCGTCGTGGGGGAGCAGGTTGTTGCGGGCGGCATACAGCAGGACCTGCACGCGGTCCCGCAGCTCGAGCTTGCGCAGCATGTTGTTGACGTGGGTCTTGACGGTGCCCTCCGAGATGAAGAGGCTCTCGGCGATCTCCTTGTTGGTTCGCCCGCGGGCGATTTCGCTGAAGATCTCCTGCTCCCGGCCGGTCAGGGCCTCGAACTCGGCCGGCACCGGGATTCCGGATTCAAGCGGGTCTGGCCGCTCGTCCTCGGAGATCGCCGTCGGGGCGGCCCGTCGCAGGTCGCGGACCTGGACCAGGGTGGATTCGCCTCCCAGGTGGACCCGAGCCGCCGCGACCGGGACCCCCTCCAGAAGCCAGTGCGGGATGGGAGCATGACCTGCGGCCTCCCAGAACGAGTCTCCCTGCTCGTCCACCAGGGGGAGGACTTCGGGGGCGGCTCTCCCTTCCAGTTCGCATCCGACCAGTTCCTGGGCCGCGGCGTTGGCCGACAGGACCCGGCCTTGTCGGTCCACCTGGACCAGGGCGGCCGGTCCGGCTGCCAGCAGCTCCGCCAGCTCGCTTCGAGCCGCCTCCAGCTCCTGGACCCGGACTTCCAGGCCGTTCAGCATGGCGTTCATGGATTCGCCCAGCAGCGCGAACTCGGGCTGGCGGAAATCCGGAGCACGGCGGCCGAGGTCCCCGTCCAGGACGCTGCGGGCCAGTTGGTTCAGGTCGGCGATGGGGGCCAGGATGCGTTGGCGGAACATCAGCAGCAGGGCCGCCAGGCAGGCCGCACAGGTCAAGGCCAGCAGCCCTGAGACCAGGGCTGCCACGGTCTGCTCGCGGGCTCGGGTGTGCTGGACCTGCAGGAGGGTCAGCAGAGCGTCGTTCTGGTAGCGGTCCAGGGCGCGACGCCTCTCCTGCTCGTCCCCGCGGACCAACGCCACCTCCAGCTCGTGGCGGCCCGGAAGATCGGGAATCTCGGGCCGGTCCAGGGCGTCGCGGGCGCGTTCCCGAACCAGCAGGGCGCGGGTGGCCAGCTCCGCCTGCCGGTCGAGCTCCTCGGACTTCAACAGGCCCTGGATCAGGAAGGACAAGAGTCCACCCATCGCCAGGGCGGTCACCACCAGAAGCCAGAACAGCGTGTGGCGGAGAGGGGCCAGGGTTCGCACGGACCTCATGTTCGCGACGGGCCCGCCCTTGCCTACCCGGCGGTTCATCCTTCCTGCCCGGAGCGCGAAGGGGGAAGGTCGACGCCGGATCGGGAATCGCATCCAGGTGAGCGAAGAGCAGTCGTCGCCCCTGCCGGAGGAGCTGACCCGCGTCCTGGAGGAGGCCCGCCGTTCCGGCACCTTGTCGCTTTCCAGGTTGGAACGGGTCCTGTGCGACCGCGAAGACCTGGGGCCTGAGGCCATCCAGGGAGTGTTGGAGACCCTGGACGTCGAGGGGGTCGAGGTGGAGGCCGATCCCCGAGGGCCCGAGGTGGAGCGAGAGGACACCGCCGACCTGGTGGGGGTCTACCTGCGCCAGATCGGCCGGCTCCCGCTTCTGACCCGCCTGCAGGAGCAGGAGCTGGCCCGCAGCATCCAGGCCGGGATGCGGGCCGCCCTGGAATTGGGCTCTCTGGATCTCTCCGAAGCGCGTCGGCGCGAACTGGAAGCCCTGGTGGCCGCCGGGAGGGAGGGCCGCCGTCTCTTCATCGAGGCCAACCTGCGCCTGGTGGTCAGCCTGGCTCGACACTACGTGCGCCCGGGCGTGGGGCTGCTGGATCTGATCCAGGATGGGAACCTGGGCCTGATGCGGGCCGTCGAGAAGTTCGACCCCGACCGGGGGTTCAAGTTCTCGACCTACGCCACCAACTGGATCCGCCAGGGAATCCAGCGAGGACTGGCCGAGCGAGGTCGGACCATCCGCCTGCCGGTCCACATGCTGGAGCGCATGAATCGGCTGGTCCGCATCCGGGCCGTCCTGGCCCAGCGGCTGGGGCGGCAGCCCAGCGCCGAGGAGCTGGCCCAGGAGGCCGAACCCGTCGAGCCGGAACGGGTGCGCGAGGAGCTGGCCCGCGAGGCCGGAGGGCACCTCCCCGACGAGCGCACCCTCCAGGAGGAGGTGGCCCGCCGTCGGGTGGCCGCCGAGATGCGCGTCCGGGAGGCCTTGGACGTGCCCACCGAGCCGGTTTCGCTGGCCTCTCCGGTCGGCCCGGCGGGGGATGCCGAGCTGGGGGACCTCCTGGAGGATCGGGATCGCGAGACTCCTCTGGAAGAGGCCTCGACGGGCATGCTGCGCCGTCACCTGGCCGCCTTGATGGAGGGGCTCAACGAGCGCGAACGCCAGGTCCTTTCGCTGCGATTCGGCCTGGATGGAGGAACCCGCCGCACCTTGCAGGAAGTCGGTCAGGCCCTGGGCGTCACCCGGGAGCGGGCGCGGCAGATCGAGTCCCGGGCCCTCCAGAGGCTTCGCGAGTCCGCCCAGGCTCGAGGACTTCGGGATTTCTGGGCCGACTAGCGGATTTCGGGGGACGGAGTTCCGGCACATCCTTGAAATGGCAGGCTATCCAGTGACGGCGGTACTGAGATGAAATCGGCCCGAATCCTGCTGGCGGCATTCCTGTTCCTGGGGGGAGGCGGAACGGCGTACGCCCAGTCTCCACCCGCAGGGAAGGCAGAACCGGCCCCCGCCCTGACGGTGCCCCCGGTCAGCGCTCCGGTTTCCGCCTCCACCTACACCCTGCCGGGAAGTCTGGAGAAGGGCCTGAGGCAGAATCCCACGGTGCGGGTGGCCGACGAGCAGGTGGCCTCGGCAGCGGCCCGCTACCGCCAGCAGCAGAGCCAGAAGAACCTGCAGTTCGTCTTCGGTGACAAGACCACCTTGCAGGAGAAGCGGGCCTCGAGTTTCGGGCCTCTGACGGTCCCCACCCTGGACTCGCTGTCCAGTCAGATCACCACCTCGCTGCAGTTGCTGCTGACCTCCTTCGGCAAGGTCGAGAACCAGATCGCGGCCGCCTTCCTGCAGATCGGGGTGGAATCCGAGAACGCCCGCACCACCCGGAACAACCTGGGCTACCAGGTCAAGCAGGCCTTCTTCAACCGGCTCAAGTCGGACGCCTCGGTGGAGGTGGCCACCCAGAACCTGCAGGTCAGCCGTCAGAGCCTGTCGGATTCCCAGAAACTGTTCGCCCAGGGCATCATGGCCCGCTATGACGTGGTCCAGGCGGACCTGCAGGTGACCGAGGCCACCGAGCAGTTGGCTCGGGCCCGCAACTCGGTGCAGGTGTCCACGGCCAGCTTCCTGACGGTCCTGAACGAGCCTCCTCGTGAGAACGTCGAGCTGGAGGCCCCTCGGGAGATCGAGGTGGATCCCACGGTCGATCTCGAGGCGCTGCAGGCCCTGGGACTGAAGCGACGGCCCGAGATGCTGGCTTTGGAGGGCAGTCTGGAAGTGGCCCGGGCCTTGTTGGACGCCGCCCGCAGCGAGAGCCAACCCAACCTGACCCTCTCGGCGGACTATATCGCCTCGCCGGGCTACCACACCACGCCGCAGGACATGTACCAACTGAATCTGGGTGTGAAGTGGGCGCTGTGGGACGGAGGCTACCGCAGCGGCAGGATCCAGGAGGCAGAGTCCGACCTCCGCAGCCTGGAAGCTTCCGGGGAGGAGCTTCGCAACCAGATCTGCCTGCAGATCGAGCGGGCCTGGCTGGACTTCCAGTTGACCGAGGTCACCCTGGCCACGGCCGCCAAGCGCGTCGAGGCAGCCGAGATCTACTACGACATGGCGCGTCAGCGATTCCTGAACGGCCTGGGGACCTCGTTGGAGGTGCAGGACGCCCTGCGCAGCCTGAACGACGCACGCCAGAACCAGGTCGTCGCCGTCTACGACCGGGAACTGGCCTTCGCCGCGCTGGAGAACAGCGTGGGGTTCGATTTCCCCCTTCGCCGCCTGGCGGTCCGACCCGAGAGCCTTCAGGCGCCCGGCGAGTGACCGGCCGAACGGGCGTCACCCCTGATGTCGAGGAGAACACGATGCGTTCCTGGGCTCGAAACGGAGACTTGAGCCGGCGCGCCACGATGGCCGCCGGCGTGATCCTGGTCCTTCTGGCCCTGGTCGGGTGCGGAGGCGGGAAGGAGACGCCTGCGGGCGGAGCCTCGCCGGCAGGCGGGGCCTCTCCTCCTGCCTCCATGGCCGCTCCCCCCAAGGTGGTGGTGGCCCCGGCTCGCCGCGAGCCGCTCAACGTCTCGTGGGAGTGGCCCGCCCAGACCCAGTTCGGAGACAGCATCGATGTCCGGGCCCGGGTCCAGGGCACCCTGGAGAACTTCGATTTCCAGGAGGGGTACGGCGTCCGCGCCGGGCAGGTCCTCTTCACGCTGGACGACGCGCCCTATCAGGCCGACCTGCAGGCCGCGCTGGCCAAGACCTCCCAGGCCCGGGCCGACCTGACCTATGCCCTGGCCCAGGTCAACGTGCGCAAGGCTCGGGCCGATCTGACCTCGGCCAAGGCGGACCTGGTCTCGGCCCAGGCCAAGCTGCGCCTGGCCCAGCAGGACGTCGACCGCTACAAGCCCCTGGCGGCCAACGGGGTCATCCCCACGCAGACCCTGGATGATGCCGTGGCCCAGCGCGACGTGGCCGCGGCCCAGGTGAAGGTGGCCCTGGCCCAGGTGGAGGTTCGGGAAGCCAACCTGCGCAACACCGAGCTCTCCGACGCCGCCAACATCGAGGTGGCCCGGGCCAACCTGCAGGCCGCCGAGTCCCAGGTCACCCAGGCCCGGTTGAACGTCGGCTACTGCACCATCGCGTCCCCGATCGACGGGGTGATCGGCAAGCTGAACGTGGATCCCGGGAACCTGGTCGGGCAGATGGGCAACACGACGCCCCTGGTCACGATCTCCAGGATCGACCCGATCTACGTCAACTTCAGCATCAGCGAGGCCGAGTACCTGTGGATGATCCAGCAGCCCGGCTCGGGCCCGAGGGTCGAGTTCGAGCTGGTCCTGGTCGACGGGACGAAGTACGCCCACAAAGGTCGCTTCGGCATGGTGGACCGGGCCCTGGACGCCAAGACCGGCACCATGGGACTGCGGGCCATCTTCCCCAACCCCCGCGCCATCCTCCGGGAGGGTCAGTTCGGCCGGATCCGGCTGACCAACCTCAAGCCCCAGGAGGTCGTGCTGATCCCCCAGAAGGCCGTGGTGACCGTCCAGTCGATGCAGATGGTCTACCTGGTCGGCGAGGGCAACAAGGTCCTTTCTCGCAACATCGAGACTGCGGGCGAGCAGGGCAACGACTTCATCGTGAAGTCCGGTCTGGAGGGCGGCGAGCGCGTGATCGTCGAGGGGACCCAGAAGGTCAAGCCCGGTGCGGTCTGCGCACCGGAAGAGGAAACCCAGGCGACGACCACCGGGAGGTAGCCCTTTGGCCAGGTTCTTCATCCACCGTCCGGTCTTTGCGATCGTGATCTCCCTGGTGATCGTGCTGGCCGGCGCGGTCTCCATCCCGTCGCTGCCGATCGCGCAGTACCCCCAGATCACCCCCCCGGTGATCCAGGTGACCGCCGGCTACCAGGGGGCCAGCGCCGAAGTGGTCGAGCAGACCGTGGCTGCCCCGATCGAGCAGCAGGTCAACGGGGCCGAGGGCATGCTCTACATGCGCTCGCTGTGCACCAACTCGGGGACGTACATCCTGCAGGTGACCTTCGACCTGAGCCGGGACCAGGACCTGGCCATGGTCGACGTCCAGAATCGGGTCAACCAGGCCAATCCCCTGCTGCCCGCCGACGTGACCAAGGCCGGCGTCACGGTCAAGAAGCAGTCCACCCAGAACCTGGTGTACATCAGCCTGTACTCCAAGGACGGCAGCAAGGACAGCCTCTTCCTCAGCAACTACGCCACCATCAACCTGATCGACCAGCTCGGGCGTCTCAATGGAGTGGGCCTGGCCAGCATCGTGGCCGGTCAGCGCGACTACTCGATGCGCCTCTGGGTCCGCCCGGACCTGCTGGCCAAGCTGGAGGTCACGGCCGAGGACATCGCCGGGGCCATCCAGAGCCAGAACATCCAGGCCGCCGCCGGCTCGATCGGCGACCCGCCCCAGGAACCGGGCCAGCAGATGCAGTACCCGGTCAAGGTCAAGGGCCGCCTGGATCAGCCGGCCGAGTTCGAGAACATCATCCTGCGCACCCAACCGGACGGTTCGGTCCTGAGGGTCAAGGATGTCGCCCGGACGGAGCTCGGGGCCCAGACCTATTCCTCCCAGGGAACCCTGAACGGCAAGCCGGCCGTGATCATCGCCGTCTACCAGCAGCCGGACGCCAACGCGGTGCTCCTGGCCAAGCAGGTTCGTGAGAAGATGGAGGAGCTCTCGAGGGACTTCCCCGAGGGCGTGGACTACGAGGTCACCTACGACAGCACGATCTTCGTGACCAAGTCGATCGAGGAGGTGGTCCACACCCTCTTCGAAGCCATCGTCCTGGTCCTGATCGTGGTCTTCATCTTCCTGGGGAACTTCCGAGCCACCCTGATCCCGATCCTGGCCGTCCCGGTCTCGTTGATCGGCACCTTTGCCGGTTTCGCGGGCATGGGCTTCTCGATCAACCTGTTGACCATGTTCGGCCTGGTGCTGGCGGTCGGCATCGTCGTGGACGACGCCATCGTCGTGGTGGAGGCGGTTGAACACCACATCGAGCACGGCTTGACCCCCCTCCAGGCGACCGAGAAGGCCATGGAGGAGGTCTCGGGGCCGGTGGTGGCCATCGCCCTGGTCCTGTGCTCGGTCTTCGTCCCGGTGGCCTTCATGGGCGGCATCACCGGGGAGATGTATCGTCAGTTCGCCATCACCCTCTCGGTGTCGGTGCTGCTCTCGGCCCTGGTGGCCCTGACCCTGACTCCCGCCCTGTGCGTGATGATCCTGCGTCCGCGCAAGCCCATGGGCGGGCCCCTGGGCTGGTTCCTGAACGGCTTCAACCGCGGCTTCGAGTGGACGACCCGGGGCTACGTCTTCCTGGTCCGCAAGGCCATCCGCTGGGTCGTGGTCACGCTGGCCCTGATGGGGGCGGTCTACTTCGGCGCCTTCAGCCTGATGTCCAAGCTCCCCACCGGCTTCATCCCGCCCGAGGACATGGGCAACTTCATGGTCAACGTGACCCTGCCCAGCGGCGCCTCGCTCGAGAGGACGACGGACCTCTTGCAGAGGGTGGACGCCATCGTCAGCCAGGCGCCGGGCGTCGAGAAGACCCTGGGCCTGATCGGCTACAACCTGGTGCAGGGGACGACCAGCTCCAACTGCGCCGGCGTGGTGGCCGTGCTGAAGGACTGGGACGAGCGGACCGACCCTTCGATGAAGGTGCGCGGGCTGATCCCCGCCCTGCAGGCCCAACTGGCCCAGTTCCCCGAGGCCCAGATCCAGGTCTTCGGGCCTCCGGCCATCCCGGGTCTGGGAACCACCGGCGGGGTGACCCTGGAACTGCAGGACCGCACGGGGGGCTCGGTGGACGACCTGGCCCAGGTCACGACCGACTTCGTCGCCTCCGCCATGCAGTCCGGAGTCTTCCGGATGGCCTACTCGCTGTTCAACCCCAACATCCCGATGATCGACGTGCAGGTCGACCGGGACAAGCTGGCCGTGCTGGGCATCCCGGTCAACCAGGCCTTCACGGCCCTGCAGATCAACCTGGGCGGCTACTTCGTCAACCAGTTCAACAAGTTCGGCCGGACCTGGCGGGTGTACGTGCAGGCCGAGTCGCAGTATCGCCGCAAGCCGGAGGACATCGGCAAGATCCACCTGCGCAGTTCCTCTTCCGGCCAGATGGTGCCCCTCTCGACGGTCAGCAAGATCCGCGAGGTGACCGGGCCGGACGTCCTGGTCCGCTACAACCTGTACCGGGCCACGGAGGTGAACGCCGAGGCCGCTGCCGGGCGCAGCTCGGGCGAGGCCATCGCCACCCTGGAATCGCTGGCCGCCGGCCTGCCCCAGGGCTATGGCTACGAGTGGACCGGGACGGCCTACCAGGAGAAGCTCTCCTCGGGCCAGACCGCCCAGATCCTGGTCATGGGCCTGATCTTCGTCTTCCTCTTCCTGGCCGCCCAGTACGAGAGCTGGGGGGTGCCCTTCTCGGTGCTGCTGGGCCTGCCTTCGGTGGTGCTGGGGGCAGCCTTGGGGATGGTCCTGATCCGGATGGACGTCAACATCTACGTCCAGATCGGGATGCTGATGCTGGTGGGCCTGGCCTCGAAGAACGCGATCCTGATCGTCGAGTTCGCCAAGTCCAACTACGAGAAGGGCGGCATGGACCTGGTCGAGGCCGCCGTGGACGGGGCGCGGCTGCGCTTCCGTCCCATCCTGATGACCTCGTTCGCCTTCATCATGGGCGTGGTGCCCCTGGCCACGGCCGTGGGCGCCAGCGCGACCTGCCGCCGGGCTCTGGGGACGGCGGTGCTGACCGGAATGAGCACGGCCACCCTGGTGGGCGTCATCCTGATCCCTTGCCTGTATGTCTACGTGCAGTTCCTGCTCAACAAGATGGGTGGGGATCCGCGCAAGAAGAACCAGGCCGCCCAGGCCCCTGCCGAGGAGTCTCCGGCCGAGCCTGTGCACGAGTCGGCTGGTCCCGTTGCGAAGGCCGGGAAGCCCGCTTCTGCCGAGGAGGTCGCGCCCGAACCCCAGGCGTCTCCTGCGCCGGCGGAGCCTGTTGAGAAGTCGGACGCCCCGCGCCCGTCTGGGAGTCCGATGTCGAAGCCCAAGCCGAAGAGGCCCTGAGCCTTCCGTGGAGAGCCTGGGGAGCGGCGGCCCCGGGTCAGGGGGCCGAGGCAGGTCCAGTGCAGAGCCCCTCCGCCTGAATCGGCTGGGCCCGCTGGAGGGGGGGCGAAAGGGTCTGGTTCCATGGGGTCCGGGCACGGGGTCCATCCCGACCGGGCTCCCTGGGGGTGCAGGTCAGAATCGAGGAGATCGCCATGAGCATGAACATCCCTCCGGTCGGTTCCAGTCTCCCCAAGCCTGGACCCGCGGCCTCGTCCAACGCAGGGCCCCCTCCTCCGCAGGATCGCTTCGAATCCCTGCCGCCGGCTGAGGACGCCGACCGCCTGCGCCGGGCTGCCCGAGGCCTGGTCCACCAGAACAAGTTGGGCAAGGCCGAGACCATCTACTACCCAAACTCCTGGACCCGGGGTGCCAACGGCACTCTCTTCATCGGGTATGGCGAGGCCGGCCAGGGCAAGAAGGGCTATCTGGCCGCGGTTGATCCTCAAGGTCGGATTGCCTGGGAGTTGGCTTTGGGCGAGAACGAGGTCGCCCACGTGGGGTTGATGCCCGACGGCCTGCTCAAGGTCGGAACGCCGGACGGGCACCTGGTCTGCTCGACCGACGGACGCCTGCTTGAGTCTCGAACCGGCGGGCCTGCGGTCCGCTCGCACCACCAGGATTCCTCGGGGATGCACCTGGAGGTCCTTTCCGAGAAGGGCACCCTGCGCGCCCTCGGTGCAGACGGCCGCGAGGTCGCTCTTCCTCCCGTCCTGACGGGCACGCGCGCCCGTTCGGTCCTGCCCAGCCCGGAGGGCGGCCTGATGGTGCTGGCGGGCGGCGCGGCCGTACGCCTGGCGCCGGGCGGAGCCACCTCGGCCATCACGCCCGTTCCCCAGTGGCCCGCTGAGAACCAGACCGTCTACACCCCCGAGCGAGCCTGGGGGCTGGCTGGTGGAGATGTCCTGGTGCAGAGGACCTGCACCACCTCCACCGGCTTCCCGAGCCGCCCGAAGCCGGTCTTCGGAGGCCTGGTGGGCATCGGCAACAACTGGGACCCCGACAAGTCGATGCCGGCCTTCGTCACCCGCACCGACTTTGTGCGCCTGGCTCCGGATGGAACCGAGCACTGGAGGACGGGGCAGTTGTCCACCGACAACTTGATCGTCAACCCCGACGGCAGCATCCTGTTCACCGAGCACGGCAGGAGGGTCCACAAGGTCAGCCCGGAGGGCAGGTCCGAGGGGCTCTTCGAGCTTCCCTACAACGTCCGCCTGTTTCGAGCTGGAGCCCAGCCGGGGACCATCCTGATTCGCTCCAGGGACCGGGTGACCCGACTGGGATTTGATGGCCGGATTCGGGGGGATGTGAGCCTGGACGCCGAGAGGCGCACCTACCAGGTCGAAGGCGACCTTCCGGACGGCCGTTTCCTCCTGAGCCAGGGGCGAATTGCCCTGTGGGCGTGCGACCCCTCTACGGGAACCTGGACCCGCCTGACCGATCTGGAGGTGGACCACAGCACCCGCCCCGAAGACCTCCTCGCTCCAGTCCCAGCCGAAGAAGCCCGGAATGTCGAGGAGGGCGACGGCTGGGTGGAAATCGGGGACATCCGCCTGCCTCGGCGCTGAAAGAGGGGGGTGTCCTCTTCCTCCGCCAGCCTGGTGCCCCCTGGACAACAAAATCTGCGAGAGGGCCCTCAAGAAGGCGGTCCTGCACCGCAAGAACGGGCTCTACTACCGGACCATGAGCGGTGCCGACGTGGGCGACCTGTTCAGACCCTGATCCACACGTGCGAGCTGAACCACGTGGGCGCCTTCGACGACCTGACCGAGCTGCAGCGCCACGCGGTCGAGCTTCGGGCCGATTCAGCCGGCTGGATGCCATGGAACTACCGGACGGCCCTGGCCAAGGTTGCCCCTAGCTGATCGGGCCCTGCTGGAAGTCCGAGCCCAGGGCCACCGGGACCACTCTTACATTGGCGATGCGCTTCCGGGTGCAGGTTGGCCTCGCCATATACTGGTGCCGGCCAAACGATCCGGGCGGCGTTGTGCAGTGCTGCCGGAAAGACACATCATATCGAACGATCTCGCGGTGGATCATATCGTCCGATCGCTGACAACCATCTCCTGCGCCGACCGTCAGGGGTGAAACGCTCCGGGTCCGGTTCGTCCTGCTCTTCCCCCCACCACTCCCCGCCGGGGTCCGCCTCGACCCAGAGCAGGGTCAGCAACCCCTCTGCCCCGAT
>Ga0334884_1000758_pt1 | contig 55653 bp, 39 predicted proteins | sample GraSluR1_MG_7_FD_207215 | JGI IMG/M metagenome (GOLD analysis project Ga0334884, IMG submission 207215) | Sludge microbial communities from methane-producing bioreactor in Wageningen University, Netherlands - Granular Sludge_12_05 R1 | ecosystem: Engineered > Bioreactor > Anaerobic >... | reverse complement strand
TACTGAACCATTGGCAGTCCGGTAAGCAAGCAGCATGGTTTCCAGATGATCATCAGCCTGTGCATAGCCAAAAGCAAATGCAAGCGCACGAGGGTTTTCAGCAAGTACATGAGGTACCCCCCACGTATCCCGATAAAATGTCGCCTCAGCCCAGATGTTGACAGGTTCAGCTACAGCAAGATTATGTGTATTCAGAATGGGCAGAATCAGCAGCAATGGGAGAAATGCCGACAAGGCAAATATATGTTTGAATTGTTTCATATACTCTTTTTGTGAGATTTTTATTTTATAAAGCGTCATTGAGGAATAGTCAATAACACATGATTTTATCGTTTATATGGTTGGTGTGTCCAGATTTATTCATTGACGCTAATTTGTTCTGTTTTTCAGGTTGTCAATGTGGAAGAAGCCGCCTGATTCAAAAGAATGAGGCGGCTTCAGAAAAAGAAGTGGACAAGTATAAATATCGATTAATAATTAAATGTCAGAGGCGCATTTTGACGGTCTGTCAGCCGTACGACGTACTGCCATTCCCCTGCTGCTTGTGTGATTTTTAGCAGGATTTCATTTTCACCCGCTTTCAATATGGCAGGTTTTACATCCTGATCCAGGGTCAACCCCCTCTGTACATCATTTTCGTGAACCAACTGACGATTAACCCATGCTTTAATGCCATCGTCACTACCGATTTTGACATAACATTGGGTATCATCTTCAACACGCACTACCGCCCTGGCATATGCCTTGACATTTTGGTTTGGGCTGAGCACTTTGTGAAGTTCAACGACACCAAAGACATCGTCCATTTGAATTCTATGCCAGGCAACTTGCTGATCATTTGCTCCAGCGTAGGATGCATTTTCGTCAAACGTTTCTATCTCCGGAGGATATGCTTTCTCAAAGGAGTCAAGGGGGAATGGGCCTATAAATTGCCAATTGGTGATTATTCCCGCGTTTTGGGCAAAATTCACTTCGATACCCAGACTGCGCATGCCCTTTTGTAACGAATTAAAGATTTGTCGTTCTTCTTCGGACATGTCTTCAACAGCACGGTCTTTCAGACCCACTTCATAAATATGTTCATAGATTTCACGTGCCAGAACCGGATCGGATTCATGCAGGTTCTTGGCAATTGCTATAGCACATCGGGCCATAGGCATGTGGATGGTTTGCCGGTGCTGCATTCCTTCAAGATAATTTAAAGTGTCCGGACTGCCAATTTCTGTCAGTCCATTCAATGCGCGAATTCTTTCTTCATCTTCCAGGGCCAGACTGAGGCTACGGTGAAACATGGTTAGTGCTTTGGCGGTATTATTATCTGCCAATTCGCGTTCTGCCAAGCTCAGGTATCCCTGTAAAGCAATTTTTCGTGATTCAGGCGTGCCGCGGCGTGATGCATCGAGGAAAGTTTGTTCGTGTTCAACAGATGGTTCTTCGCCCAGAAGCGTTAATGCTGTAATACGTACCGAAGGTGATTCATCATTCAAAGCTGCTTCTGCTGCAACGCGGCCAGTCTCGGCATCACGTGCATAAAGCACGTTCAACAAAGCTGATTTGTTATCCGCTTCAGCCTGTAATGCAGCGATAACCAGACGCGTTGTGTATTGATCGCCTTCAAGGTTAACAAGGGCACAATGTGCCGCACCGCGAATATCAATGTTTTCATCACCCAGCAGTGCGATTAGCATCGGTAAAGTCTCTACTGTTGCTACATTGGAAATGCCACTGATAGCGGCGACCCTGGCATGTGTACCTTTGTCTGATGCCAGTAATGAATTATAAAATTCCCTGGCAGATTCTGCATCAAGTCCTTCAGCAATTTTCAGCATTGCTTCCAGGGCGATATTGTCCAGATGCTCAACATAATAGGCACGCACAACATCAAGCGCAGCGGTATGGCCAATGTTTCCCAAAGCTTCGATGGCTCTTTCTTTTGCAGGACCGTTTTGAACTTCCCATATCAAGTGGGGCACAAAATCATCTAAGCCAATGGTGCCCATAGCATTGATCATCGCAATACGTTTGGGGCCCTGCTCTGTACGGAAAGAAGAGATCATGCCCAATGACAGTCCCATCAATACACCTGGTTCAGATCGCGCAGCAATGTTTTCAATAGCCATTAAAGCTGCATCATAGGAGTCTTCTCGTGTCTGAGAAATCCGCCACAAAATTTCGAGTGCTTCATGAGTTCCTGTGTTGGCCAACAATCGCAATAATTCATTTCTGTTGTCTACAATTGTTGTCGCATAGGCCAATGCCCTGCTCGCTTCAGTTCGTGTTTCAGCGGTTTCTGTTGCTGCGCCTGCTATTTTTTCCAGTGCAATTTTAGCTGCACGAACGACCTCTGGGTTATCGTTGTCAAGCAAAGGTGCCACCACTGTTATGGCATCTGGTCCGAAATCACCTGCTTTGTTATAGGCCATTTCGCGAATTTCTGCCAGGGGGCTTGCCAATGCATCTGCCAGTCCATATTTGCTGTCAATACTAATCCGTAATGGCCCGGATAACATTGCGTCAAAGTCAATCACCTCTATTTCTTGCGCCTTAACAGGCACCGTTAATACAAAGACAAGTGCTACTGTAAGCATTGTCACAAAAAAAGCCCGAATTTTATACTGTTTCATATGCATGTTCTTAAGTACCTCCTAACTACATGTGCCAAGGGGCACGATATGGTTTTGTCATCATCATGTTAGCTGCTGTGTTACCGGGGAAAAATTCATTTACCGGGTCGTAATCAACTGGCCGACCCAACCAGGTTGCAATGTTGCCCAAATGTGAAATTGCAGTAGCACGATGCCCTGTCGCAATATCACAAATGGGTAGTGTTCGATTTCTTACGGAATCAAAAAAATTCTGATGGTGTGAATTGGTATGGTACAGCCGTTCATCATTGACACCCAATACTTCATTAATCGGGTTGCCCAATTTGTTTCGGGCTGTGTATCCACCACGATTCACAAACACCTCGCCCTCTGTGCCGTAAAACTTTGTGCCGTAATCTTGTCCTGCTTCAAACTGGATATCGGTGCCCTGATGCCATTCCAGCTTGACGTCTCCATAATCATAGTGTATCAATGATGTTGCAGGAAAATCATACATGTTGTCACGATACATCTTGTACTCAGCTTCAATGCGTTTTGGGCTCGTAAAGTCTTTGGCTGCTCCCCACTGTGCGATATCGAACAAATGTACCCCCCAGTCCGTCAAAAGTCCTCCGGAGAAATCTCGGAAGAAGCGAAAATTATAGGGGTGAATCAACCGATTGTATGGTCGAAACGGTGCAGGTCCCAAGTAATATTCCCAATCGAGATACGGTGGAGGTTCCTCATTTGCAACGAATCCATGATGTGGGTTTGCTCCAAAATAACATACTACGCGTTCCAATTCACCAATCCTGCCATTGCGCACCAATTCACAAGCATGGCAAAAGTGTCCCTGGTCCCCTCGTTGCTGCGTGCCCATTTGAACAATACGCCCAAACCGGCGTGCTGCTGCTACCATCTTTTTTCCTTCGTCAATGGTTAGCGCGAGCGGTTTCTCGCAATACACATCTTTGCCGGCCCGAATGGAATCAATGCTTGCCAGGGCATGCCAATGGTCCGGGGTGGCAACAAATACAGCATCGATTTCCGGGTGGCTTTCCAGCATTTCCCGATAATCAATGTAGGTGCTGATTTCTTTGCCTTGACTTGCCGCAAAATTTTTTGCAGCACGTCTTCGTTGCGCATCGGGGTCTGTCCCCGCTACAATGACTACATCTTTGTGGTTTACAAGACGATCCATATGGGAGCGGCCCATACCTCCCAGGCCGACAAACCCCAGATGTATTTTGTCATTGGCGCCTACATGCGAAACCGCATGCGTTTCTTTGGCCTTTATTAAAGCGGTTGCCCCCAAACCAATAGCTCCCGCACCAGTCAGGCCCAGAAATCGGCGACGTGAAATCACCTCATTTCTCATGGTGTATTCTCCCTGTCCTAAATTGAAATAGATATCATTAAGACAGGATTCAAGATAGCACCCTGTGAAGCATGAGTCAATGGTGAAAATTGCTTTTTTCTATTCCTGGGAACTGGTAGCTTTGATGGGGTATAAGAGAAATTTTAACACAACATGTTGGGGCAAGCAATCGGGTAGCATGCTATCAGGATTGCCAAATTTGTTACAGGAGAATGTAGTCGTGAGTACACAGCTGAAAATTATTGTATTGATGGGGGGACCCAGTCTTGAGCATGATGTATCTGTAAATTCTGGTAATATGGTATTAAAATCAATTGACCAATCCAAATATGACACAACGCCAGTGCTTATAGACCGGGATGGCATGTGGTGTTTCCCAGAATGTTCACCCATGTCAATCTTTGATGCGGTAATTTATTTAAAGACGATGTCTCCAACCTGTATTTTTGTTGCGCTTCATGGCGCATTTGGTGAAGATGGCAAAATCCAGGGATTCCTGGATACGCTGGATATTCCCTATACAGGATCGGGCTGTGCGGCAAGCGCACTGGCATTCGACAAGATTCGCTGTAAGGCGGTTGTACAGGCTCAGGGAGTACGGGTCGCAGGGCATGTCGCACTGGACCGAACTACTTGGATTGTCGACCAGGATACTGTTGTGAATACGGTTAGAAACGACATTGGTTTTCCATGTGTTATTAAGGCTAACCGTCAAGGCTCCAGTTTTGGCATCGTAATTGCCAGTGATGAAGCGGCTTTTCGTAAAGGCATGTCAGAGGTATTGGAGATTGATGACATGATAATGGTTGAAGAATATATTGCGGGTTTGGAGATAACCTGTGGTGTACTTGATTCAGAGGCAAATGGTCTGATTCGTCCCCTCCCTCTGACTGAAATCCGTCCTCGTAGTAGCAGTTATTTTGATTATGAGGCCAAGTATACACCGGGAGCATCAGAAGAGATAACTCCGGCAAGGATTGCTCCTGAATTAACGGAGAAAATACAGGATATTGCTTTGCATGTGCATGATATCGTGGGATGTGAAGGGTGGAGTCGAAGCGATTTTATAGTATATGGTGACACACCAATTTGGCTGGAAGTTAACACGGTTCCCGGTTTAACACAGACTTCGCTATACCCACAGGCTGCTGCAGCAGCCGGGATTTCGTACCCAGACATGGTTACATTATTTATTGAAGCTGCTATACGCAAAGCATCACAGCATAAAGTAGAGAAAGGACAGATTTAATAATGGCCATTCCATTCACTAAATTGCATGGCTTGGGAAATGACTATCTATTTATTGAACATGACAAGTTAACCACGGCTGATTTTGGAGCGCTATCGAAAGCAATGAGTCATCGACATCTTGGTGTTGGTGCAGATGGCATTATTCTGATTCTTCCCCACGAATCGCATGATTTTAAAATGAGAATTTTCAATGCCGATGGAAGTGAAGCGGAAACCTGTGGTAATGGAATTCGGTGTTTCGCAAAATATGTCTATGAACGCAAGATGACGGATAAAACAGAATTTGTAATAGATACTTTGGCAGGGCCCAATAAAGTATCTTTGAAAATTGAAAAGGAAAAAGTTGTGCGTGTTCGTTCCAATATGGGAACTCCGAAATTTGATCGCACGGAAATTCCGATGGCTGGTGCTCCAGGAAAAGTTATCAGTGAGCCTCTGCCCATAGGATCAGAGAACATTGAAGTCACCTGTGTTAATATTGGTAACCCGCATGCCGTAGTGTTTGTAAAAGATGCAACCAAGGTTGATTTACTCCAGCTTGGCCCTTTGATTGAAAATCATGTTGCTTTCCCAAAGCGCACCAATGTGGAGTTCGTTACGGTTAAAGATCGGGACAATATTGTAATGCGCATTTGGGAACGAGGAAGTGGTATCACCATGGCAAGCGGGAGCGGCTCCTGCGGCGCAGCGTTGGCTTCCATGTTAACAGAGCAGGTAAACCGGCGTGTACAGGTACACCTTGTATTTGGTGTGCTGACAATATCCTGGGAAGAAGACGGCTGTGTCTACCAGGAAGGTCCTGCTGAAGAAGCATTTAGTGGTATCTGGCCACACGCATAATACAGTGTTATTCTTTTCTGAAAAAACAAACAAATAGATAAATAATCTGGTGAGAGGATGTGGCATGACCTTAAAGATAGCCGTGTTATTGTCCGGTAGTGGCTCTACCTTGCAAAATATTATTGACCACATTGAAAAGAAGACACTGGATGCTCAGATTGTATGTGTCGCATCTTCTCGCAGTGATGCGTATGGTTTGGTACGAGCTGAAGATCATGGTATTCCTGCCAGAGCATTCCCCAGGAAACAATACGAGGACCTTGGAAAATTTAATGCCGATATCTGGCAATTTATCTGCGGCCATAACGCAGAACTTGTAGTACTTGCCGGGTTTATGTCGTTGTTGGAAATACCACCGGACTTTGAGAATCGCATTGTTAACGTTCACCCTGGGTTAATTCCTGCCTTTTGTGGCAAGGGGATGTATGGGCATCATGTGCATGAAGCTGTGTTGAAGTACGGGGCAAAGATTACCGGTGTGACGGTACATTTTGTCGACCCATTGTACGATCACGGCCCTATCATCATGCAAGATACGGTACCTGTACGCGAAGATGATACACTAGACTCTCTTGCAGAACGGGTCATGGCCAAAGAGCGCGAAATTTATCCCAAAGCAATTCAGCTCATTTCTGAAGGACGCATTCAGGTTGAAGGCCGCATCGTCCGGATAAAATGAAGTGTAATTGCTTCATGTAATTTAATTTTTTATTAGGAGTATATAGTACATGTTACGCGCAGTTGTTTTTGATCTTGATGGCACACTAATTGATTCAACAGAAGCCATCGTCCAGTCCTGTTACCACCTCTTTGATACATTGAATATTGAACGGCCACCCAGAAAAAAAGTGGTAGACAGTATTGGATATCCCTTGATCGATCAATTGGCTATACTATTAGGTGAACATGATGACCTGGAACACTATGTAGATATTTACCGGGAATACCATAAAACAATTGCGAGTGACATGACTCACCTGCTTCCTGATGTGTCGGAGACACTTGCTGCATTTGATAATGCAGGTCTGAAAATGGGTTTTGCGACATCCAAAAAATTGTCTGCATCCGAGCGCATTCTTGAATATCTTGGCATACTACATTATTTTACGTCTCGCGTTGGGCCGGATGAAGTGAAACACCCGAAGCCGCATCCGGAAGCACTACTTCGATCTATGGAGAATCTGGAGGTTGGAGCGGATGAAATGCTTTTTGTAGGTGACATGCATTTTGATGTCAAAGCGGCACAAAGCGCAGGTGTAGCGTGTATTGCTGTTACCACCGGATACAATACTCGAAAAGAGCTGGAAGCTTTGGAGCCGACCGCAGTATGCGACACATTAGCAGAAGCCCGGGAATATGTACTTTCACATTATCTTGCCGATATGACGACATAGTGGTTTCCACATCCCCGGGACAGAATTTCATGCTGAATTCCAGGAGCCAACAGAATTACAGAACGTCTGCTATGGCCGAGCAGAGATAATCGAGGTTATCTTCGGTTATTCCTGCTACATTTATACGTCCGGAACCTACGATGTAAATAGCATACTTTTCACGCAGGATTTCCACCTGTTGCTTGTTCAACCCGGAAAAAGAAAACATTCCACTCTGGGTTGTGATGAAAGAAAAATCCTGATTCACACCTTTTGAGGCAAGGGTGTCTACAAATCGATGACGCATACTGTTGATGCGGTCCCGCATTTCTTTGACTTCTTCTTCCCACTCTCGGCGCAATTCTGTGTCACTAAGAATGATGTCCACAATACCGCCACCATGGTAAGGCGGATTGGAATAGTTACTGCGAATACGTGTCTTTACATGACTGAAAACCTTATCAGCAGCATCTTTCGTTGCACCAACCACCGTCAATGCGCCGGTACGCTCATTGTACAGGCCAAAATTTTTCGAGAAAGAACTGCAAATTAACAATTCGCAACCTTCATGACAGAAAGCCTTTATGCCAGCGGCATCGGCCTCCAGACCTTCAGCGAATCCCTGGTAGGCAAAATCAAAAAACGGCAACCATTTGCGTTCACGTGCAATTTGGGCAATGGCTTGCCATTGCTCCAAATCGGGGTCCATGCCACTGGGGTTATGGCAACATGCATGTAGTAGAACTACATCACCTTCCGGAATATCTTTAAACGTATTCAACATACCTTCAAAGTCGAGCTTTTTAGTGGAATAATCGTAATATGGATATTCTTTCATCGGAAGACCAGCGGCTTCAAATATTGCGGGGTGGTTGTTCCATGTGGGATTGCTCATCCACAGAGTACTACCAGGAAAAAGGTGCGTTATTAAGTCACCAGCTACCCGCAATGCTCCTGTACCGCCGGGAGTTTGTGCTGTATGCGCACGAGTATTTTTAATAATCTCATGATCAGCGCCAAAAAGCAGCTCCTGTACTTTTACACCATACGATGGTGCTCCGGAGATGGGCAGGTAGCTTTTCGTTTGCTCTTTCTGCAACAGGATTTCTTCTGCTTTTTTCACGGTGCCCAAAATAGGTGTCTCGTTGTTTGCATCTTTGTATACACCAACACCTAAATTTACCTTTTTGGGATTGGTATCTTTTTTAAAAGCTTCGGTTAAGCCAAGAATGGCATCTGGCGGGGCGGCATCGTGTTTCTCGAACATGGTGTCTCCTTGTCTGTGAGGAATACCTTGAGGTGAAGTAGCAAATCTTACATAGCTACCCTGTTAGAAAGAATACTAACTTTCTGGTTGCACAGGGCAGGATTAGCATCATAACAAACATTTGGCAACAGTACATTGCTGTCCAGAGGTATAATTTATTATGCATACGTAACATTTTGCTCATTAGCAATTCAGGCGCAACCAATAAGAGTGTATAATTTTGCCATGATAATATGCAACGATATAAAAGCTATTGAACTAATAACTTAATACTAATTAATGATAAACTCATGCAACAATCAACAGTGTATAAATTATTTTACAAACTTCTGAATCATCAATAGTCCATAATTGATAAAATTGTACACATGTTACTTGGAACATATTATTTTCAATCCGATTTCTACCGAGTATGCATAAAAATGATGCTGATAAAAACAAAATTGGTATTATGAAATGTTCGGCTGGAAAACAAAATGTGCAGTATAGATAACAATTACAATACCGTTGTTGCTACCACATATGACTCTCTCCCACTTTACGCAAATCGTAAGGACATTCAGTTTTATGTAGATTTATGTCGGGAAGTTAATGGAAATGTTCTTGAGTTGGGCTGTGGAACCGGACGGATTCTCGTACCTGTTGCAATGACTGGAATCAATATCGTCGGCTTGGATTCATCCTCTCATATGCTCGAACAATGTCGGCATCATCTCAATTCTCAGTCAGAAGATACCCGCACACGTATAGAGCTTGTTCATTCCAATATGACTAACTTTGAACTCAACCGCAAATTTGATTTAATCATCATCCCATTTCGCCCATTTCAACATCTGATTTCTATTCAAGAACAGGTTGATTGCCTTAAAAGCGTTTCCAAGCATCTTAATGAGAATGGGCTGTTGGTGTTTGATTTATTTCAGGTAAATTTCTACATGCTATGCAATCCACAGAGTTCAGAAGAAACTGAGGATGTCCCAATGTGTGCGTTGCCAGACGGCAAAAAATTACGTAGATGCAGTCGAATTGCCCAATCCCATCGGGCAGAACAATATAATAATGTTGAACTCATCTATTACATTTCTGATCACAATGGATTGCAGGAACGTCATGTTCAATCATTTCCATTACGATATTTTTTCCGCTATGAGGTTGAACACTTGTTATCACGGACCGGTTTTAGTATCGTGCAACTCTTTGGCAACTTTGACAAATCACCACTTTGCGACGATTCCCCTGAAATGATTTTTGTTGCAAGTAAACAAACAACATATGTTTAGGGAACACGACTCAATGATCGACAAAATAGCGTTCTTGACTGTCAAGAATTTCAATTGCAATGCCGCGAGCCTCAACACCGATCAATCTGGCATTGGTATCAGGAATTCGTTCTCCTACAAAAACACGATTCAAATTAATAATTGCCAATGCATTGGGACGGCTGTCACTGGGCTCACGCAGCATGTTAATACGCATGCCTTCTAAACCATGCCGGTTACGCTCTGTGTTGCGAAGTTGCGGCAAGGAGCGTAAATTGTCTGGCACTGGCTCCGAATTTCGCTTGGATTCACTGGTTGATCCAGATGATACGGCAGAACCAATATTATCTTCTGGCGAGTTATAAGTAGATGCTGTTTGTGTTGTTATGGATGCAACATTGCGTGGTGGCGGTGGTGTTATTGGTACTGGAGATTCTGGTATTGGTTCCTGACTAACATTTTGTGTGCGGACAGGTACCGGTACTTGAACAGGTACTTGCTCATTGGTAGTTGAAGCTACGTTTGCTGGTTGTCCCAGGGTATCTTGACTGTTTGTTTGTGCTTCAATAACAGGTTGCGGCAAGATTTGAACGCGTTCAGGGCCAGTTTGAGATACTACCGTGCTGCTTGTAGCGGTTGTGCGTTCATCACCGGGTTCAATCGGTGAGATTTCCAATTGCGCTTCTGCAGGGGAAGACCTTTCCTGAATTAAAATATCTGGGCTTGATATCTCTTGAACGCTTTGCTCACGGAGATTTTCTGATGACACTTCGACCACAGTCGCTTGCAATTCAGGGTTTGGAGGTAAAACTTGCGCGACCTGAACGGAACCCTCTGTTTGAGCAGGAATGACTTGTGTTAGGGCAATGATTACCCATGTTGCCAATCCGATGACAAGGCCGAACATAAGCAGCATAAAGCTACCACCAAATAACAAGGTCCATTTGGTGAGTCGAAAATTATCATTGTGAACTGCTACTGAACCTGGTTCAATTTCACCGAACAACTCTTCTGCTGCGTTTTTTGGATTAAATGGTTCCTCAACCATTGATTCGCGAGCATGTCGTGCTGCTTTTTCCTCTTCCAGTTTTTTTAAGGCATCCAGGATGGAACTCATCGGCTCTCCCCATATATCATGCCAAATCGACATGTGCTATTGATTGTAGCAGTATCATTATAGAATTCGTTTATGCTGCATTGAAACATGATTTCCTATTACAATGCTGTTCGTTATTCACTCTGGAGCAAGGGAGCCTGCTCAGTCAAATCAGATGTTGTAATTGTATCTTCTAGATTGTCTTCATCTAAAACTTCGTTATTGTTACCTGGGTGTACATCGTCATCATTAGCATCGGAGAAATCCATTTCGGGTAATTCGCGTACATGTACTAGTGCATCATTATTATTTGCATTGTCTTCTGTTGTTGAAATATCCGGAGATTGTAAATAAATACCCGGTGGCTGAGGTAGTGGGCTTTGATCTCCTTGAAAAATCAATGCATCTTCTTCGGAATCTTCAGGTGGTGAAAAAGGGGAAGGCCATAACGGGGAAACATAGGAATCTGGTGCTTCAGCAGAAACGTCTGTGAAGGAAATTGGATTGCCTGTTCCCGTGACCTGATTATCGGATTCATTGGTGGATGCAGCAATTTCAGTTTCCAGGTTTTGTGGTGGTTCAATTACTGCTGGAGGCGCCACTTCAACTGCTTCAAGGGTATCCGGTACAATATCAGGTTCTGGTTGATCCTGTGTTTCGGTTTGATTGGTATTCGGAGTATTTTCTGCCGCTAAGGCCACAATAGACGGGACTTCAGCAGGAGCAATTGTTTCTTGTTCTGTTTCTGGTTCTGGTTCGAGTACCTCCTGTTCATCAGGCAGCGTCGCAATTACCGGACTGGGTTGAACTCGCGTCGGTGTGGGTATTTGCAAACTGCCTTCAGTAGTATCACTGCCATCTGCATTGCGTGCCCAAGCACTCAATACCATACGTACCTGACGTCCAGCTATTCCGTCAACAGTCAACCCGGTTTCTGCTTGTAGTTCCGCCACAGCAGTGGCTGTCTCTGTATCATATTGGTTGTTGCGATTGCTGTCTGGCAACCGCCCATGTTCGCGCAGCATACCTTTCAAACGATCGACTGCATTTCCAGATCTACCCAAGCGCAAAGCTGGCGCATTGGGTTCAGAATCTTGCCAAAACACATATACCGGGCCAGAATAAAACTGTCGAAAAGCATTGTATGGCGTTGCGACTTCATTTTCTGCAGATGCCAGTTTCACTTTTTCAGACCCATTATCTCTACCCATAACAGCAACCCACATTGAATGCTGTTCGGCACCAACCGTATCTGACTCTGACTCGGTTTCTATATCATTACGCATTGTAATTAAAACAGGTACATTGAGTTTAAACACTTGTTCCAAAGCCGGGTTGATGATTTCCAATGCCAAACCGTGTGCTTCTGCAAATTTTCGGAGTTCTGATTCATCTGCATCATGATCGATTTGGTTCAGTATATCAACACCCCAATAGCGGAATATTGGCGTCAACGCAGCTATTAGTGTATTGTCAACATCTACCGTTTGCAATTCATCCAAGATGTCCGGGGATTCATTTTCATCCGTGTTGTTGCTTTCCCAATTGGCCAACCGCTCAAGAAATGGCGGAACACTTGCTTGCGAAGGTTCCATATTCGCTGCTGCCGAAACTTCACTTTCAATAGATTCATCTGTTTCATTGAGTAGGGTATCGGCATTGTCTGAAGCATGCATTCGCAATGCCAAAGACTGCTTTTGCCACTCTAACACAAATTCTTTCGCCATTGGGGCAAAGTATATGCCCACAAAAACCAACACTAAAAAAATAAAGGATACAGTGGGATTGGGTAGAAATCGACCAAGCTGCCATGAGCGACGTGGTGTTTTCTCTTTATGCTTGGTTACTGGTGACGGTTTGTGTTTTTTAGGGTCGCCCCAAACTTCGCGAGCTGCTTGTCGTACTATTTCTGGAGTTAATGATCGTACCTCGCGTGTATATCCGATGAGTAAAGCACGATCACAAAGCGCATTGATCATTCGGGGTGTGCCCCCGGAGTGTTTGAACACTTGTTTGACAGCCGCTTTGGAAAACTGTACTTTGCGCCGTCCTCCAGCAACATGGATACGATACGCGATGTATTGTATGGTTTCGTTTTCATCCAAGGCAGTGAGGTGGTAGCGGGCTGTAATACGTTGATTAAGCTGGCGTAACTCATGGAGTGACAGCATTTCCATAAGTTCTGGTTGACCAATTAACACAATCTGCAACAGCTTTTGCGTTTCTGTTTCCAGATTGGACAGCAGTCTGATCTGTTCAAGCACTTGTGGTGATAGATTCTGTGCCTCGTCAATGACCAATACACAACTTTTCCCCTGTGTATTGGCTTCCAGCAAGTGGACATTCAAACGGTCAACCAAGCCAAGAACGGTATCTGATCGGGCATCGACACCAAATTCCTGGTTGATTTTTTTGAGCAATTCAACGGGTGCCAGTGACGGGTTAAAAATAAAGGCTACTTCTGTTTCATCATCCAATTGCTGTAAAAGATTGCGGGTAATGGTTGTTTTACCCGTACCGATTTCGCCAGAAATCAAGACAAACCCATTGCCGTTTTTAATTCCATACACGAGATGCGCAAAAGCTTCTCGATGTTTTTCGCTTAAAAACAGGTATTTGGGGTCAGGTGTGAGGTTAAAAGGTTTTTCGCGCAGGCCATAAAATGCTTCGTACATGGATGACTCCCATCCCGGATAAATCAGCCTTGAGTTTGGGTTACAGGATACCATTTTTGCGCAAAATATTCAATAAAACAACGTTATTCACATCTACCTTGAATTCAAGCATACAACTAAGATTGTTGCATTCAGTATCGGTATTGTTCTTTATGATGAAGTTATTGTGCTTCATTGCAGGAGCCACCCTCTCTGCCAACGAAGTTGAGACAGTGTCCTCCAATTAATTAGAGTTTTGCGGTGCATAAGCAGCACGCCCTGGATGAAAGAATGCATCTGGGAGGTATCTACATTTATTTTGGTGAGATGTTCATCAGTGAGGACGAATCTGATACATTGAGCTATCTCCTTCAGACTTGGAATATTGTGGCTCATATGAGCGTCGACACAATGTTGCACTTGCCACCTGGAGTTTATACCGCAATAAGTTCAATGTATCCACAGAATGCCCTTTCAAGTACCAATTTGATGGTGCATGCGGATTTATACAGAACATCAAACACAGTAGCCGCGGGATTACAAGAGTACGATTGGATACTCAGTTATTGAGTATATGTACGCATAAAGACAATCCGTAACACTCAAACCCTAATCAAGGCAATATACTCCAAGGCTTGGTCCTGTATGTTGAATGGTTCTCTCGGTCCCTTCCAGAAGCTGATAGGAGGTAACGCTGTTCAGACCGGCATAAGGATTGAGAACAATCAGGCAGCTCCCTTCGGAGCCTTCACCATAGAGTACAATCGGTTTTCTGTACTCCTGTTGATTTAATATGTTGTACTGACCGATATTCGCGTTCTTGAATCGGCTCACCTCAGCGGTACCGGAAATTCCCAACTGCGGTTGAACACCATCGAAATAGCCTGGATACATAACACCATCAATGGAGTAGCTGAATGCCGGGTATCGCAGTGAGTGGTCTACCCGTTTGGCAATGTTACTAAGCAGCCAGGCACCAGCAAAGCCGCCATTATGACCCGGCGCTACGCCATCACTCCACATACGCCCCTCCCCTACCGACTTCGGATGAGACGGATCGCCGGGATCATACTGTACGGGTTCTTCTGCTCCCTCTGGCTGCCAGAGGTTCTTCCAATCTGCCGCGCCACCGATATGGGCCAAGCCAAAGTAATTGATGTCGGTGCCGATGGGCGCGTTGTCGTTCCAAGAGAGATAATAGTCACCAATAAGCAGCGAAAAGAAAACTTCGTATTTGAGCTGTTCGAAGGAACCTTCCATTCTTGATACCCGCAACAGATCTCCATTATCCAAGGGAAGTCGCTGCCAGACTCCAGCACGTTCAACCAGACTATCAATTCCCTCAAACGCAGTCCAGCCAAATGTGCCTACCCGGCGATCATCCATGGCAATATACTGACGCTCCAGGTTGGCAATGTGGGTGTAGAGTCGCACACCATCCAGCAGTCGTGCGATGCTGTCCAGATAAGCACCTAACAACCGGTGCCGATATTCATAGGCTTTATCCGTGTAATAACGACTGACCGGAGCATCGGAAGCTCCCCGCCGGGCTGCGTCTGTACTGCGGAAGGTCACACGCTTTTCATCCTGACTCAACCGCCAACTGAACTCGGTTCCATAACCATAGAGATGGGCGAAGTAGTCGGCAAGAATAGCAGTGTCATTTGGACTGGTGACTCCCTCACGCGCTACTTGCATTTCGTAAACCCGTCGAAAAATGGCTTCCACTTCATCAAAGGGAATACCGTTTTCACAGATTTCTGCAGCCATGATATTGCCTCTGCGCGATGAATGCTGATAAAGCTTTTCTGCTTCTTCTTCCAGATTACCGAAATACCTGGCTTCAAACGTCCCCTCAAGCTGGACCGCGTCTTCTCGGTTATTGGTTACTACAAAACGAAAAGTGCCCATTTCAGGAATTTCACAAGAAAATTCCACCCCGGCTGGCAGGCCATTAGAAAAGCCCTTATGCAAGCTTATGATGTCTCCAGGTCGACAGTCCAACCCGTTTTGCTCCAACACAAGAGTTTCTCCGGCGGCAATTCGGCTACTGAACGGTATGCGTACTTCTCCCCGGGCATAAGCACGGTGCGTAGTCCAAGTACGGTTGTAGGGGACATTATTGTTGTTAACATCTTCATAGACCGCTTGAATACAGGTGCCCTGCTCCACCAGACGTGTAGCAGGTATACCATCAACCCGTTTCGTAATCCCATATCTTTTACCTTCAGGAAGCTCCAGGCGCGCCTCGGTCTGCTGGTATTGAGGATACCAGCTTACGCCCTCAATACTGCGTGTAATCTTTAACTCCAGCGACGGCTCGGGTACTATATCTTTCACCTCGAGAAGCGCATATTCAGCATCGGCGGTAAAATTCTGATAAGTATCGGGGTTCATCATGATTTCCCACCAGTTGCCCCGGAGCGCTTCCACCGTTGTAGCTTTGTCCGGGTCAATGTAATACACATAGAAAGTGTGGTTACCCTCGGGAAGTTTCAGCCCTGTAGTGGACAACGCTTCCCGGTCTTCCTGATTCAGTGGGATCATATACGAATTCATGACCCATGCCCTGGTCTGGTTGTCTCCGCTCCTACTGGGAAGGTATTCAGGGAAGTGCAGTTTTACCAAGCCTTCGGGGGTGATGGAAATCTTCACATCGCGGCCATTGACAAATCGGAAAATCTGTTCTGCCGTCTTAATCTCTCGAACTCCGAGAACAACAGATTCCGACCAGCCCGGATTGTACACGGTGTCTGAAGCTACATCAGCTATAACACCATGTACCAGTATACATGGCACTATCAACAACTGGAAGAAGCCTTTAACATACTTGTGCATTTGCATCAATCCACAACCCCATGATGAGACAGTACCCTTGAAATAACACGCTTCCTGTCTCAACTGAAATATGCGTGTTGCCCCTGAATCTGTGTGGTGAGGTCTATTGCCCCGACTATACATTACGTCCCAAAAGTAAATAAATCCGGATTCCTGCATCAGCCGACGGCATTTTGCAATTCCAAGGCAACATTCTGCAAACCGGATGTAACGAAAGTATAGCTGAGCCTGTTAATCCATTCAATATACAATAACTGCTTACTGAACAGCTGTACACAACTACTGTATGAAGCTTTTTGGTCTCATGAGCTTTGCATATCGGTCACGAATCTCAGGATCATAAAAAATTATAATTTTAAACATCCATTGATCTGTATCGCCTATAATCAACTCTCAAGTATGAGTTCGCAATTCAAAAGCAAAGCGGTTATCATAAATCTCTGTCAAATTACAGGTGCTGTATTTTTGTCATTCAATGAATCGAATAACCTTTGGTGGTAATTGGGAGAATTGATTATGATGCGCAGTGGACATTCTATTATTGGTGGGTTTGTGGGCACATTGTTTGGGTACCCAAATTCCGATTCTGACTTTCCTCCTTATGCCAGCCTGGTATTCAAAGAAAAGGGCTTGTTGGCTTATTGGGGGTTCGAAGGCAATACACAAGATCAGTCAGGAACATTTCATGGATCCGTCCATGGTGAAGAAAATTATATAAGTGGCGCGGTTGGGGGCAGCGCGTTGTCACTGGCTGCTGACGATACTTGGGTGTCTTTTGGCAAGGTACCGGAACTCGATTTAAATGCTGGCAGTATCAGTTTGTTTTTTCGGTGTCCTGAAGATATAACAGGAAATCCCTGCCTTATCGCAAAGCGAACGCCTGCGCAAAGCGCACGTTTCAGCATTCATTTGATGGGTGATCGAAAGGGAATCGGACTCTGGAACAGTGCGAATCTGGGTATTGCAGAAATTCCCGGGGAGCCACTCCAGCCAAACCGCTGGTATCATCTGGCGGTGGTGTTTGAGGCTGGTCAGTCCCCTCGTGTATATCTTGATGGCGCGCCAACGTTAACGACATCACATGGTGGCAGCTTTAACAGGCAATTTCGGGAATTGCCACTGCTCCTTGGCGCTGCTACCGAGTTGGGTATGGAACGTTTTAACGGAGCACTGGACGAAGTCGCGATCCATAGTACGCTGATTTCCGGAGATACGATTGCGCAATGGGTAGATGCTGCGGGTTTGCAAAATGCCAGGGAAACACGGCAGGCCGCGTATGCGGAATTGGCTGAATCTCGCGCGAAGGCACAAGCATTACATGATGCACAAAACCAACAGCGTATTATGGAGCGTATGAAGGACCCGGCACTCCTGGCAGATGGCGTAACACAAAATTACACTGGCGATCATCGTGAAGCGATAAGTTTTGCCGTGGGAGGCATCGGTACGGGGCCAATTTTGTTTAATGGTCACGCTGAACCCCATGCCTGGCAGATTTTTAACAACTTTAATCATGTGCAGATACCGCATAGTTTTCTTGCCCTGCATGTAACTGGTGATTCGATTAATGGTATTACACGGGCTCTGCAAACCCGGCCCGTTGGCCCATTTCAGGCTATGCAAGACCTTGTTTTCAGCGGTGAATACCCTTTTGCCTTGTATAAATTTTCCGATGACGCTTTGCCTGTAAGGGCTTGCCTGGAAGTTTATAACCCGTTCGTCCCCTTAAACGCGCGGGACTCAGCAATACCTTGTGTTATCTATAAAGTGGAGCTGCATAACACCAGTGAAACCCCGGTGCAAGTCCATCTGCTGGCATCGCAACAAAACGCCGTAGGCTACGTCGGCAATGAGTCCGTCGAATTGCGCAATCATCCTGGCTACGGAATGAACCGGAATATAGTATATAAGCATGACTTCGGTACAGTGCTACACATGATATCAGACAAAGCAGAAGATGCACCGGGATATGGGGATATGGCATTGCTCATGATGCACCCTGATTCTACCGGTACCGCTACTTGGAATGACCTTGATGATTTGAAATTTACCCTGGAGTCTGATGCTGGATTTGCTGATGCACCTCAGGATACTCCCCCATCAAGTAGTGGAACGACGTATGATGGTTCCTTGTTGGCTCCGGTTGAGTTGGCACCCAACGCGCATAAAACCGTTACCCTGGTGTTGACCTGGCACTTCCCAAATGTACATCATGGTCAGCCGGACAGTGCGTGGAAACGTGCCGGAAACAAGTATAACAGCTGGTGGAAAAACGCAATGGACGTTGCTATGGAAATCGCAGAACGTCATGAAGCGTTGTATCTGGCTACGTCCAATTATCACAAGAGTCTGTATGAAACCAACTTGCCACATTGGCTATTGGACCGTATCAGTTCTCAGGTCGCGATACTGCGCTCGCGCACTTGCTTTTGGGCGGAAGATGGCTATTTTGGAGGCTGGGAAGGTTGCGGTGCGCACATTGGTTGTTGTCAGGGCAATTGCAGTCATGTCTGGCATTATGCCCAGGCCCATGCGCGATTGTTCCCGGAAATTGGCCGTCAAATGCGAGAGCAGGCGTTGTCTGAAGAAAATATGCAAGAAGACGGCGCCATACTTTTCCGGCAATTTATCGGTATGATAGCAGCAGATGGTCAGACCGGTGAGATTCTTGGCACCTATCGGGAATACCTGACCTGTCGAGACAACAGTTGGCTGGAAAAAATGTGGCCCCAGGTTGAGCGGGCAATGGAATATGTTATCAACACATGGGACGCTGATGAAGATGGCGTACTGTCCGGTGTGCAGCACAACACGCTTGATACCAACCTGGGCGGCAGCACAACCTGGATGGGGTCTTTGTACCTTGCCGCATTGGCTGCCTGCAATCGTATGGCAGGCGTTCAGGGGAAACAGGCACTCGCCACGCGTTACCTGAATATATTTCATCAAGGTTGCAGGACACAAGATGAAACGCTTTACAACGGTGAATATTACACACAGATTCCGGATGAAACACCCCTGTTTGATTATAACAACGGTTGCCACATTGACCAGGTATTGGGGCAATGGTGGGCGCATCAATTAAATCTCGGCTGGCTCTACCAAAAATCACATGTGCAGTCCGCGCTGCGCTCCATTTTAAAGTACAACTTTAAGGACAACTTCCAGGAAGTCAGGCAGTATCCCCGACAATTTGTTGCCAATGAAGACCCCGGTGTGCAGATGATTACCTGGCCAAAAGAAGACCGCCCGGACCCCTTTACACTGTATGCCGACGAGGTAATGTCCGGATTTGAATATTCCGCGGCGGCTGCCATGATACAGGCCGGCCTTATTGCCGAAGGTTTCACCATTCTTCATGCAGTTTCACAACGATATGATGGCCGATTGCGTACCGGTTTAACCCCCGGTGATACGGCGTCCTGGGGCTATTCCGGGAACCCTTATGGTGACGACGAGTGCGGTAAATTCTATGCGCGTGCCATGAGTGTATGGTCAGTCCTGCTAGCAGCACAAGGTTTTATTTACGATGGACCTGCTGGTCGAATTGGCTTTCGTCCTGTCTGGAAACCCGACGAACACACATCGTTTTTTACAACTGCAGCCGGTTGGGGCGTGTTTCAGCAGACCAGAGACAGCCATTCACAGATATCGGAGTTGCACTTGCGCTACGGAGAGCTGTTACTCAATGAGATTGAGTTGGCAGTGCCAGAACAAACATTTGCGGCAGAAGTTGTTGTTGAATGTTGTGGTGCGAATGTTATCAGCACGCATTCTCAAAAAGGGATTGATTTTCGGGTTCAATTTGAAGCGTCGACACTTCTCCGTGCTGGTGACAACCTGAAAATTTCAATCCATATTTAATCAATTATAAATCAACCTGTATTACTGGAGGATACGACATGTCCTATTTTCAAGTAGTTATGCTGCTTCTGATTTCCGTTTTGTTTATTACACTACACAGTGTTTATGCTGATGAGGTGAACAACTACAGTGAAGACTGTGACCCGTCAGAGCCTGGAATAGATCCGATTAAACATTATCACGCTCTATACGACAGTGCTGCCGGTAAATTCAGCTATTCCAAACATAATTTTGAATCTTTCGAAGCCTGGCAGGAAGCTTTCAGGCATGAACTGAAAGAAGTACTTGGGCTGAATGTCATGGAACGCGAACTGGCAGACTTCCAGATTCAAGCTGAAAAGATTTCGACACTCGAAATGGATGACCACATTCGAGAGGAATGGTTGCTCCAGGTAGAACCGACAATGACGATACCATTTTATCTGTTAAGACCACTGGGCGCTGATTTGTCAGAAGTCAGGTTGCCTTTGGTGTTGACACCCCATGGACATAATCATCCTGAGCTTTATGTCGGAATATACAACAATGATGCAGAGCGGCAAAGCATACAGGATGGTGATCGTGATATTGCGGTGCAGGCTGTACGTGAGGGATACCTGGTGATTTCGCCAACAGTACGGGGCTTTGGTGATACCCGCAATAAGAATGATATAGAAAACAACCGGTTGCATTCATGTCGTATTCGCCTGTTGCATGGTTTGTTGGTAGGAAGGACGGCGATTGGTGAGCGGGTCTGGGATATTTCCCGTCTGATTGACTGGGCATTGGAAAATGAGGCTGTAGATTCAGAGCGAATCGCCATCACAGGGAATTCTGGTGGTGGGACAATCTCGGTGTTTGCTCCCGCATGTGATACCCGAATCCGTGTCGCAATGCCTGCCAGTTATTTCTGTACCTTTGTCGACAGTATTGGATCAATCCATCACTGCGATTGTAACTATGTGCCAGGTATGCTGCAACTAGGAGAAATGTACGATGTTGCGGGCCTGATAGCCCCCCGCCCATTTCGGGCAATCAATGGCGTTGAAGATGCGATATTTCCTATTGAAGCCACTCGTCATGCATATAATGAGCTAAGAAAAATATATGCGGTAGCAGGGGCTGAATTGCATTGTGAGCTGTATGAAGGCGATGGCGGCCACCGGTATTACAGAGAAGGTGCCTGGCCATTTTTACAACAACATTTTGCCCGATGAAATGATTATGATTAAAAGTTAACTGATCCCACAACTACATTAATTATTGAAAACGCTATCAAGATGCTAATAATTGAGAAAAACAATAAAACTTGATCCTGATGAATTATTTATGTTACATTTCAAACAGATATATGGAAGCTTTATAAGCTTTAAATTTACCATATACAAAGGCGTGTGTTTCTGTGCCGTGCGACCACCCATGCAGGTAGTTTTTTTAACAATGGATGGGAGGAAAACCACCCATATTTTATGTAGGTTTTCCAAAAGAAGAGGTTTCTAGTGGCGTGCAAAGCGTCCTGGTCGTTCGGTATAGCCGGCTGGCGGGCTGCACGGGAACAACGATGCGTCCGGTAGGTCGTATTTTAATGAATTGTCGGGCACAATCGGTGATGTTGGAGGCGGGGTGGTTTCGGTTTTTCATGGGGGAAACATGAAGCCGGAAGCAGCCACCCCGCTGCGACGGATACTGTATTCTCTACACTCCAGTACAACCTGAACAGGCTGAAACTTCCTTTCGCTTCAATACAGTCTTATCTGCAAAGATTTATTCGATATTTGCATATTTCTCTCACAACTCGTTACCCGATCTTAATATTGCTCCAAAATACGCAATTCTTATATACTAATTGTCTTTGATATTGCACCAAAAAACGTAATGTAAAGGAAATTCTGTGTTTGATATAGATATTGCCTATGTTGTACTCATGTATGGCTGTTTGTTGTTTTCACTTTGTGTGCATGAAGCAGCACATGCGGCGATGGCAAATTACTGTGGTGATCCGTCCGCGCGCCTAATGGGCAGACTGACATTGGACCCACGGAAGCACATCGATCCAATTGGTACTGTGGTCATGCCGTTGCTTATGATAGTCCTTCGTGTTCCCTATCTGTTTGGATGGGCCAAACCTGTTCCCTTCAACCCCCGTAATTTAAACAACATACGACGGGACCCCGTGCTCATTGCGATGGCTGGACCTGCCTCTAATTTGCTCATTGCATTGGCCTGTGCATTTATTTTACGCATCATAATACAAATTGGCAATATTGACATTACTGGGATTGCTACTATTTATGACTTTGCCATATTGGCTGCTAATGATAACAGCACTTTGGGGATCAGTATGTCTATATTATTGGCATTAATCATGATCAATCTGCTTCTTATGGTATTTAACTTGATTCCGGTTCCACCTCTTGATGGACATTATGCATTGAACTATTTTTTGCCTCCAGCAGGACAACGCATGATGGAGCAGATTGGACCATTTGGCATCATCATTGTGATTCTCATCATTGCACCCAATGTCTTGCCACCTGTAATGGGTGTACTGGGTTATGGGGTAATATCTTTGCTTACTTTCGGTATGTAATCGAAAAAGCAGACTTGCCAGCTCGTTTTCTCCGATATTACTTTTTTGATATACTACTGTCTCGATCGATGGGCTGAGTGGGGAAAAATGTGATTGCTGCTCCTATTTCACCCAGCTTCTCCCCTGCTTGATCAATTTATCCAACATAATATGCGTTAAATTTTATAACACACCGTTTATATTCACGAGAAACTATATTCATATCACGACATCAGGAGTTATTCATGGACTTGCCCAAATCGTATAAGCCCCAGGAAGTGGAATGCCGCTGGGAAAAATATTGGGAAGAAAACAATCTGTTTGCCTGGGACCCTGATCGGGGCAGAGACGATACTTTTGTTGTCGATACGCCCCCCCCGACGGTGAGTGGTTCACTTCACGTAGGCCATCTTTTCAGTTACTCCCATCAGGATTTTATTGTGCGTTATCAGCGCATGCTGGGAAAAAATATATTCTTTCCTATTGGCTGGGACGACAATGGTTTGCCAACCGAACGGCGTGTCATGAATGTTTTTAATGTACGCTGTGACGCGCATCTCCACTTCGACCCAGAATTTAAGCGGGAACGTGGCGCCAAAGGGGACACTGTCAATGTCAGCCGTCCGAATTTCATTAATTTGTGCCATGAAATTACCCGGGAAGACGAAGATGCATTCAAGCGCTTGTGGAGTCGGTTGGGCCTGAGCTATGACTGGAGCCAAGAATACGCCACTATTGATGATCACTGCCGCTACATCTCACAATACAGTTTTCTTGAGTTGCTGGAGAAAGATGAGGTATTCCAGGCCGAACGTCCCGTTTTGTGGGATGTGGATTTCCAGACAGCTATTGCCCAGGCAGAGGTAGAAGACAGAGATCGCCCAAGTGCGTATAATTTCCTGCGCTTCGGTGTGATGGGCAGTGATGAAAATATCGTGATCGCTACGACACGACCCGAATTACTTGCAGCCTGTGTAGCCGTGCTGGCACATCCTGAAGACACCCGATACCAGCATCTGTTTGGCAAGTTTGCAGTAACCCCATTCTTTCAAGTACCGGTACCTATCATGGCAGATACCAAAGCAGACCCGGAAAAAGGTACGGGCATTGTGATGGTATGTACTTTTGGCGATCAGACCGACGTGGAATGGTGGCAACATTATAACTTGCCCACCCGTCAGATCATTGGCGCCGATGGTTGTTTGATGCCGATGCAGTTCAGTGAATTTGATGGGAATAGCGCAACAGACAATAGCATCAGCTTTCAACCGGGTGGAGAGTACGGAGTACCCAGCCTTGATCCGGAACAGGCTGCGTCTGTTTATGAACAAATTAATGGGCTATACACAAAAAAAGCAGCCAAAGTGCTGTTGGAACTCGCGGAAGAGATGCCGGGCAATATCACACGCCCCCCGGAGGAAATTACCCATGCCGTGAAGTTTTTCGAAAAAGGGGATCGACCCTTGGAACTGATTCCGACACGGCAATGGTATGCGCGTATTATGGATAAGAAAGCGCAGTTAATTGAACAAGGCCGCAAAATCCAATGGCATCCCGATTATATGTTCAAGCGGTACGAGCATTGGGTTGAAGGGTTGAATCAGGACTGGTGTTTAAGCCGGCAACGATTCTTCGGCGTGCCTATTCCATTGTGGTATAAAATTGATTCTAACGGTATGGTACAACATCAGGAGCGTCTGATTCCCGAAGTGGACCGACTGCCGATAGACCCGTTTGACGATGTACCCACTGGATACACAGAAGAACAGCGTGACAAGCCAGGAGGGTTCACCGGTGATCCCGATGTATTTGATACCTGGGCCACCAGCTCACTTACTCCGCAGATTGCTACCAAGTGGGTGCGTGATAAAGAACGCCATAAAAAACTGTTCCCGATGGACATACGTCCGCAAGCCCATGACATCATCCGTACCTGGGCATTTTACACCATTGTGAAAGCTTACCTGCATGAAGGTGAGATACCCTGGAAGAATATTGTGCTCAGTGGATGGATTCTCGATCCTGACCGCAAGAAGATGTCCAAGAGCAAAGGCAACGTAGTTACTCCAGAACCACTGGTGGAAACGCACAGCGCGGACAGCCTGCGGTATTGGGCAGCACGCGCACGCCTGGGAGTGGATACCGCGTACGACGAGCAAGTCTTCAAGGTGGGTAAGCGCCTGGTTACAAAGCTGTTCAATGCGGGAAAATTCGTCATCGGACGCTTTTCTGAAATTGATGCCGGAATGCTCACACCCGACAAAATCATCCATCAGACAGACCGAGCTGTTGTCGCTGAATTGCGACCGCTTATAGCACGCAGTACCGCCGCACTTAATGATTATGATTATGCTCAGGCGCTCAGCCTTATTGAAGACTTCTTCTGGCGTGTTTTCTGTGATAATTATCTTGAGTTGGCCAAACCGCGTACTTATGATGAAACCTTAACACCAGAACGCCTTTCTGCGTGTGCTACCTTGAAATTGGTTCACCGCGCCTTACTGCGTATGTTTGCGCCATTTGTACCCTATATTACTGAAGAAGTCTGGAGCTGGACATACGCGAGTGATGACGATATGCATCTTTCGGTACACCGAAGCCCCTGGCCCACGATTGAAGAACTGGCATCTATCCCGGAACCAGAGCTTGAAAGTGTATATGCTGCTGCTGTTGAGGTAATAGAATCGGTTCGTCGTGCAAAGGCAGATGCAAATATGAGTATGGCTGCTCCAGTAGACCGTGTCGATATTGAAGCAGAACCATCTGTTCTAAAGGCGTTACATTCCACAAAAGACGATATTATGCGAATGCTTAAAATTGAGTCTTTGGGATTGAACGAAGGAAAAACGGAGAATGGACTCGTAAAGGTAAACGTAGTATTGTCCACAGAGAAACCATCTTGAGTTATATTTACATTTGGTTGTCTTAAATATTACTGGTAGATTTTAGCAAGTTGAGTTCGACTTGAATTGTGTATGCGTTTCGGTTGGGTAGCTGGCAAAATACCCAACCGAAACGGCAAATTCATTTACTTTTACACTGCATATAGTCAGGCTATAGGTGCATCCGTGCTGTTGGAGATTGCAGCCAGGTTTTCATATTGCTCTTTCGAGTATATCGGTGAGTATTCCAGTTGAAACACCTTCTTCTCGCCTGGTTGCAGAAATTCCAGATTACCGGCAGCAGTGTCTTCATCAACCCCGACGACCTTGCAAGTTGAAGGTTCAAGACCGAGCACATATTCCTGTGTACCCATTTGTTTCCATTGCACAAAACTGGGCAGTGTATCTGCCTTGTAGCGCACACACACCCCAAAACCTGTGCCATCTTTGATCATCTCTTTATTTACAATTGCCGCACTCACCCAGCCTGTAGCATCGGGTTTCATTTCATGGAAATAGACCTTTTCTGCGTAACCAGGAGTTGGCGCGTCCATCTTGTACCAGTCCTGGGCACCTTCTTGCGCTGTTTCATTGCGCGGGGTAACTTTCTGGGTCGGTGCCAAGATTTGTGAACCGGCATCCAATGCGGGCCAGCCAATGTTGCAGTGGTAAAGCATCATGAAATGTGCTGGTGTAAAGCCTTCATTGACCAATTCGTCGCGCAAAGAGATAACATCAGAACCCAATTGGGTAGAGATCGTACGATGCAGGGCAAGGTTTACACCAAATACAGAGGTCTCTCGTATGGTACCGGACAAGGACAACAAATACGTATCACCAGACCAGGCCTGGCTGCACCGGATGTCTTCCGCGGGTGTGTTCGCGATACGGCCATGTAGTCCGTTACCGCTTTCCGGGCTGTCAGAAGCGGGTGGGCCGACATTCTGGGTGCCACAAGTAGTCAACAAACCACCATTAAAACTGCGCAGCCACCGGATACCTTCCGCTTCATAGTATTGCGGTGCCACATCGCCCGTAGTGGAACGCCAGCCCATCGCGGCACCACTATACGATGCTGAGGACAGGTCCATGCATCGGTCCAAATTCACTGTAAACTCCAAGCCACTACCAGTATAGAAGCGGGCAATGCGGCATCCACGAGCCTTGCCATCGTCCAGCTGTAACATCTGAATACCTGCCACTTGGTCCATGCGCCCAACGCGGCTTCGCAGGGCATCAGGTGACATTGATATTGTGTATTTCATTAAAAAATTCTCCCCATTGTTGATTCATCACTATGACAAATCACAAAGTCATAACATTACCATGATTTAATTTCACAGGCAAACTTGAATGTTGTATGGTCTCAGGATATCGAATATGCTGAAGCTACGTGAACGACTGATCTGGCTTGACTATTATATGAACACTCATTAAGATCAATTCTGCTGATTAACCGGAAATTTTTAATGTAGACACTTACTGAAAAGGCAAGATGGAATTTTGTGAAGGCAACCAATGAAACAGAACGGCAACTCTATTTTCAATATTGACAATGTATGCAAAGAGTACATAATGGGTGAGGTAACCGTTACCGCCTTACGGGATGTATCGCTGGAGGTAGAGTCAGGAGAATTTCTGGTTATTCTGGGGCAGAGTGGTTCTGGCAAAAGTACTTTGATGAATATCATGGGGGGAATTGACACCCCGACTACAGGACAGGTCTTTTTCCAGGGCAATGATTTGAGTGCATTTTCAGAAGGTCAGCTCACGCGTTACCGCCGCGAACATATCGGGTTTGTTTTTCAGTTTTACAACTTAATACCCAATCTGACTGCCGAAGAAAATGTAGAGATGGCTACTGAAATCGTAGCAGAGCCTTATCCGGCCATAGAAATGCTGCGTCTGGTACAGATGGAAGACCGAAAAGATCATTTTCCTTCTCAACTGTCTGGAGGTGAACAACAGCGGGTGGCCATTGCCCGTGCTTTGGCGAAGCGGCCAGAAGTCCTGTTGTGTGATGAGCCAACAGGCGCGCTGGACCTGACAACGGGCAAGCTGGTACTTGATGTATTAAATGAGGTGAATAAAAAGACAGGTGCTACGGTAGTAGTTATAACGCATAATGCCACCATAGCAGATATGGCTCATCGTGTAATTTATGTTGCCGATGGTGGGATACGTGAGATTCGTGAAAATGCCAAACGGATTGGAGCCGTTGATCTCGAATGGTAAGAGGCGCATTAAACAAACGTCTTATTCGGCACATGATCCATATCTGGGGCCAGGCTCTGGCAATCATGGCGGTTGTATTGCTGGGGACAGCCAGCTATATCAGCATGTCATCCGCGCACAAGAATCTGTTGCTGTCACGTGATGTGTATTACCAGCAATATGACTTCGCCGATTTCTTCATCTCTCTGGAACGTGCACCAGCTAGCATGGTGTATCGTCTTGAAGACATTCCCGGAGTTCGCGCGGTGCGGGGACGTATTGTCAAAGATGCCCTGGTAGATATACCAGGAGTAGATGAGCCACGGAATATCCGGATGATCTCCATGCCAGAACGAAACCGTGCCGTATTGAATGGGGTGCATGTACTTTCCGGTCGGTATTTTGATGAAGGCGTTACCGATCAGGTAGTCCTCAGCCAGGATTTCGCTTTACACAACAATTTGCAGCCCGGAGACAGGATTAATGTGACCCTGGACGGAAGGCAGCACTCACTGCGCATTTCAGGTTTGGGGATGTCTCCAGAGTATATTTATGTGGTTCGTAATGCGCAGGATTTTATACCCAGTCCCGAGCGTTTTGGCATCATTTGGGTTCCTGAGACCTTTGCGGAAATGGCGCTGGACATGCCTGGATCTCGAAACGATTTTGTAGGGAGCGTAGAAGAACCAGAGCGGCTTGATGAAATACTGAGTCAAGCGGAACGTCTGTTGGATTCCTATGGTGTCTTTGTATCCGTGAAGCGAGAAGACCAGATATCGCATCGTTTTGTAACAGACCAGATTAAAACTCGTGATGCCCTTTTTACTATGATTGCCTTGCTGTTGATGGTAGTTTCTGCTGCTGTCATCATGGTGCTGTTGGGACGGATGGTGCATCAGGACCGAACAGAGATCGGTCTGCTCAAGGCGTTTGGGTATTCCAATTTTGCAATAGCCTGGTATTACATTAAATTCGCGTTGGTCATGAGCATCAGCGGCAGTGTCCTTGGGATGCTACTGGGACATTGGCTATCCATTCAAATGGTGTATTTATATGTGGACTTTTACCAGTTTCCTGAAGTACAAGTGCAGATATATCCGGACGTTTTCTTGTTCATTACGATAACAGCCGCACTGTTCGCGCTACTGGGTGCCCTGGCAGCAGCACGTCGTGCTGTAAAAACACATCCCGCTGAAGCAATGCGACCTGAAGCACCACGGCATGGGCATCGTACACTGATAGAACGCTGGCACTTTTTGTGGTCTCTTCTTGGTTTTACCGAAAAAATGATAGTACGTAATGTCGGAAGAAATCGGCTGCGTGCAGCATTTTGTGTTGCGGGTGTCATGATTTCCGCAGCCATCTTAATGCTGGGATTCCATCAGATGGACTCCATTACGTATATGATTGACTTGCAGTTCTCAGAACTGCAGCGGGAAGATGTGCGTGTTCATTTTACACATGAGCGCAATCGTGGAGCTTTGTTAGAGATGGCTCGTCTGGACGGAGTTCGGCATGCAGAACCACTGCTGCAATATCCCTTTGAGATACGGAATGGTTGGCGGCATATGGACACAGGCATCATTGGGGTGCCAGAAAACGCCCAGATGACGCGCTTGATTGATATTGAGGACAGACATATCAACATCACCGGAAATGGTCTTGTGTTGTCCACGCCTATTGCAGAAAAACTGGGGGTACATGTGGGTGATGTGGTAAGAATCAAGCCACTGATGGGTAAGATAACGCACGAGCGTGATGTACGTGTGGACAAGGTGGTGCAACAATATATTGGTACATCCGCCTACATGGAGATAAGCGCACTCAGTCGCATTCTGAATGAGCCTTTTGCGATGAATGTTGCTTTGTTGAAGATGGATGAAGGAACGACCCATGATTTGGTTAAATACTTGAAAGATATTCCCTTAATAGCGGCAGTCGAGCTGACCGCAGAATCTTACGACGCACTCAAGGTATTGCTGGCCGATTCCATGATTGGGATGGCTACGATTATTTCCTTGTTCTCAGGTATTATTGCCTTTGCGATTATTTATAACACGACAATTATATCGCTTATGGAGCGGCAGCGGGAGTTAGCCTCGCTACGTGTCATGGGATTCACCAGAGAAGAAATTTCGCGTTTGTTGTATCAGGAAAATGTCTTGTTGTCCTGCATTGGTCTGGTGCTGGGCTTACCGGCAGGCCGCTGGTTATGTCAGCGTGCTGTGGAAGCAATCGACATGGATATCATGCGTATGCCGTTTCATCTGGAAACGAGTTCCTATCTTTACACTGTGGTGCTGATTGCCTTGTTTGTCTTGTTGGCGAATCTGGCAGTGCTGCGGCGTATATCCAGACTGGACCTTGTTGCCGTTCTGAAGCAACGAGAATGACAACATTACCCAATGTTGCAAATCGTGTCATGCTATGAAGGAGTATTGATGAAAAAAGTTTTAATCATACTGACTGCTGTTCTGGTGCTGGCTGCTCTCATCATGCTGTTACGTCCAACACCACTGGAGGTTGATGTCCGGTTAGTAGAACGCATTACCGTAAGAGAATATGTTATTGAAGAAGCAAAAACACGCCTGGCGGATATATATTATGCCTCGATGCCGTTCTCTGGAACCGTGGAACGGATATCCTTGAATGTAGGTGATTACGTAGCAAAAGGCGATGTGTTGGCTATAATTGATGCGTTTCCATTGCAGCAGGATATCAAAGCACTGGATGCTGGTATTGCCCAGACACAGGCAAGGATTGTCGGGGTGGATATGGACAAACCACGTACTGAAGACATCGAATCGGCAAGAATGCGCATGTTGGAGATACGGGACGCTGAGGGTATAGCCCACAAGGATAGGAGGATTGCGGAAGTTAATGCCGAGAATGCCCGAATTGAATATGAACGTTTCGCTACTTTACATGAAGAAGGTATGGTCAGTCAGTCCGTTTATGATGAGGCCCGAAGAAATTATGAAACCTTACAGCAAATGCTGGAGCGTGCCGTACTAGCGGAAGATGCTGCACAGAAATCATATACAGCTGCTGAGTTATCTTATCACAGAACACGCGATTCCATTGATGATAATGAATATCAACGGGAAGCATTCGATGCGGAAATTATTGCAATGGAAGCCAGGCGTAATGTTTTGCTTCATGATTTGGACAAGGTTGAAATACGATCACCAATACAGGGCTACATTCTTGAAAAGCAGGTAGAGGACAGGCAATGGTTGGCGAGTGGAACACCGCTTTTGACGCTGGGCAATCCCGAAACCATTGAGATTGAGTGCGACATCCTATCCGAAGAAATCAGGTCGGTATATGAAGGTGCTTTTGTGGAAATCACCGGCAAGGCGGTTAATCAAAGGACTATACCTGGAATGGTGAGCCGCATTTATCCGTCTGGTTTTGTCAAAATATCTGCATTGGGTATTGAACAGCAGCGTGTGCGCACCATCATAGAATTTGATAACAGTGAGCTGGGACTGCGGCCAGGGGTAAGTCTGGATGTGCATATTGTAACTGCCGAGTCGGTTGATACACTAGCTGTACCGGAACGTGCGGTCTTTCGCATAGAAGGGAACTATGCTATTTTCAAAGTGCGCGACAACCGTGCAGTGCTTACATCCGTAGAAGTCGGCTTGAGAAATGATGACTGGGCTGAGATTCTTTCGGGACTGGAAGAGGGTGACATGATCATTGCAGATCCAGACAACCAGCTTGCAGATGGAATGCTCGTGAAGCAACGTTGAACTGTTGTTGGTCGGGCATTCAAGGCCGCAGCAATATTTTGATAGAGTCCACCGGATTTGCTGCGGCATCCAGTCCCTTCTGAAAATCTGCCAGCGGCAGTTCATGCGTAACCAGTGGCGCGACATCGATCAAGTTCCTGTGAATATAGTCGATGGCAGTCGGGTAGCAATAGGGCCCAAGGTGCGCGCCATGAATATTCAGTTCCTTCGCATCACCGATGATAGTCCAGTCGACGGTAACCGGTTCTTTCATGACGCTGAATTCCACAAAAGTACCTGACTTGCGGATAGCGTGCAGTCCAGTCACTACCGCATCGGGGTGGCCGGTAGCTTCGATGAATACATCACACCCATAGCCATCGGACAAGGAACGGATGAGCTCGACTGGGTCTTCACGAGACGGATTTATCGTAAGGTCGGCTCCCATCTTGCGTGCCATGGCGAGGCGATCATCGCGCATGTCCAAGACAATCAGTTTTCCGGGTGTTTTCAAGTGGGCTGCTCCAACCATCAACAGGCCTAGCGGTCCAGCCCCTGCGATGACCACCATGTCACCCAATTTAATGTCTCCGCGTTCGACAGCGTGTATTGCGCAGGCCAGCGGCTCAATCAGAGCAGCTTTGGTTACCGGCATGTCAGTGGGTACCTTGTGTACAATGGAGCGTGCTGGATATTTCATGTAAGATGCCATACCACCTTGGCATACCTGTTGAAATCCGAAGACATTTGATACCTTGCAAAGCCAATACATACCTCGCTTGCAGTACATACAATTCCAGCAGGGAAGTATCTGTTCCGCTATCGCGATGTCCCCTAATGTCACGCCATGCTTCTCTGCAGCACCTTCCCCCAGCGCCACAACTTCGCCAATGAATTCATGACCGGGAATTACCGGTGTTTCTACAAACTGCTGGCGTTTGTCATCTCCCCAGAACAATGGAGCACCCAGGTAACATTTGATGTCACTCGCGCAGATACCACAAGCCGAAACCTTTACAATGATATCTCCAAGTTCCGGCTTTGGGACTGGCATCTCCTGTAATCGGTAATCTTTTACACCATGACAAACTACCGCTTCCATTGATTCGGGGAATGTGTGATCGGTAACAATGGCCATGATTTCTCTCCAAAGACTGCAGAATAATTAATAAATTTTCCCGTACGGTCACTAATAAAAATATTGCCAATCTAAATTGTATAAGTCACTACACAATGGTAGAGGAATCATCCTGAGTATGCAAACTATTGAAACTGCTGATATCGGTTGAGGCAAATCGAAGGTTGACATGCCTATGTGGTTTTACTAAAATCCAGCTAAGTAGGTACATCATTCAGGTGATCTATCAATCAAAAAACAGGTTCAGGAAGCGTTGATAAACCAGATGTCAATAGAGAAGTTAAAACAATTAATGCATAAATATGGCAATATCATTGCCCTCATTTTAGGTTGCCTCTTTGTAATGATTGGATTAACAGGTCTGGAAATATTTCTCCATATGCGTAGTCAGGCGTATGGGGTTGTCCAGACCAACTTTGGTGATTTCATTGTTTCTGATCCTGTTTTGGGTAATAAGGGCAAGCCCAACTATTCTGGAGTCAATACCCTGATAAAACATGGTGAAGTCGTGTATGTTACTACATACACTTTGGATGAATCAGGTCACCGGCATACTCCAGTAGGTAATCCAGAAACAAGAGATATTGATGCCTTGTTCTTTGGTTGTTCCTTTACATTTGGCTTGGGGGTTGCAGATGAAGAGACATTCCCTGCAGTAGTGGGCAACAAACTCCTGAATGTGCAACCAATGAACTATGCACTATTCGGATATGGCCCACAGCATCTCTATCTTCAACTTCATGATCCTGATTTCTCTGCACATACCAAAAATAAAAAAGGCTTTGTGATTTACACGATTCTGGGTGATCATCACAACCGCTTGAGTGGATATGGCAGTTGGGGCGATTCCTGGGCAAATCTTCCCCGGTTGATTCCTGTCGATGAACATTTTGAGCACCGGGGATTTTTTGGTAATCCACTAGATCGAATTCACCTGGCACGGTTTGTATTATTTCGCACTGGGTATTACCAGAGGCGTGAGGAATCGGAAGAAGATCGATGGCAACTTTGTTATCAGATTTTACAGGCGAGTCGTGACAGGCTTCATGATATATTACCGGAGTTCGAATTTATCGTCTTGGTTTATCCAGAAAGTGGCCCCCCTGAATTTGTGATAGAGCATATAGCATCGTTGGGTATTGAGGTACTGGATTATAATGATTTATATGACGACTTGCAATGGACAGATCAGGATTTGTGGTACGATGATATGCCCACGTCCAATCGGGGGCATCCTACAGCACTAGCCCATAAATTGGTTGGAGAGCGGCTTTCGCATGATTTAGCAGACCGTATCACTGCAATAACTATGGTTGATTTTTATAATTATTGATCAAAAACCAGTGCTGCATTACAGTATTATTGCTGTGCTTGAGGAGAGAACCTGATTTTTATTATAGTTAGTGTTTCTGTTTATACCTGTCCAGACAGTGGCAAGATTCACCTTGTTAGATGAAAATAAATCTGCAGGGCAAGTTCTATAAGCAGTCAAGTAATTGGATTCTTATTAACATGAAGGATGCAAAATAATCGACAGGATTTTTCTGTAATCAAAACCATTCTGATGGAGATGCCTGGTGCCTGAAAGTGGATTCAAACATAAAGATAGTCCTGAAAAGTGCATGGAACGATTACGAGCAGGTAACCTCCGCTTTTCCCGGGGAGAATCCTTCTACCCAAATCTGACTCCAGAACGGGTACGGGAGGCTGGTATTTCGGATCAAAGTGAGCATGCGTTTGCCACGGTACTGTCGTGTAGTGATTCCCGGGTACCCGTCGAAATATTATTCGATGTCGGTATTATGGATATTTTTGTCATTCGGGTAGCGGGCAATGTATGCAGCTGTGACACGCTTGCTTCTGTTGAATTTGGGTTGTCCTATGTGAATACGCCTGCGTTGCTGGTGTTGGGACATACCAAATGTGGGGCGGTAAGTGCTGTTACACGTATCATGCAAGGGCGAAGCCGTATTAAGGAACAGCATATTCCGGGACTTCTTGAATATATTCAGCCAGCTGTGAATCAGGTTATGGAAACACACCCAGAACTAATAGACGATGAAGTTATCCTGCCAGCGATTGAAAAAAATGTGTGTCACAGCCTGAAGGAATTGTATGAAAACAGCATGGTAGTGCGCCGATTGCTTGAGTTGGGGTATATCAAACTGGCAGGAGCTGTATATGATCTGCAATCTGGTCTGATACGCTGGTTGCCCGAAGATCAAATCAATAACATTATAGCGTCGTGCAAAAAATAATGCCTGGTCAGATGGCTGGTGTAAACAGCCAGGAAAGTACCACCAGCACCACGTTGATGTTGAGTATCAGTTGTATCCCGGATATCAAGGTCAGTACCATGATGACCCTGTTAAACCAGTATTCGGAAATTCGGTGATGCATCCAGTGTCCCAGATAGGAGCCGACGGGAATTAGTGGTACAAGAAAAACATCAAACCGCAATACTTCCCACTCGATGAGACCGATTCCAATATAAAAGGGCAACTTGGTCAAATTAATTAGGGTAAAAGCCCAGGCCACGGTTCCGACAAACAGTGTTTTACCCATACCCAACGCAAACATATACAAGCTTACGATGGGGCCTGCGGCGTGTGCAATGGTGGATGTTAAGCCGGCACTTACACCAGCGGCAATGGCAATCCTGTTCCCGGGCTGGTGATCACTGACCCATCGCATGGAGCGTTCTTTGGCGATGATGTACAGTCCAAAGAGGATGGCAATGACACCGACAAAGCGCTTGATGGAAATTGCATAGGATTCAACTCCCTCACGGCCTACCCACCACCAGACCAGAGCGCCAAGCAGTATCCCGACGATGGCCGGGAGATAAATCTTCAGTATGTTACGCCAGACTTTGTTATGCCAATGATGGTAAATAGCATTCATGTCACATAAAATGAGCAGTGGAAGCAGTGTCGCGACAACCTTGTCCACCGGCATGACCAGCATCATTAATGGCAATGAGAGTATACCCGCACCCCCCGCGAATCCAGATTTGCTGATTCCTTGAATCAGTATAGCTGCCCCTACAAACAACCAGAAAACTGGTGTAGGCACTCCGGGGAGTATAAACATGGATAACTCGGGCACGATGCGTCATTCCTCTTAATTCAATGCGATGGACATAGCATCGTATTTTATGGAAATAACCCCTGGAAACTGTTATACAGTATTTCCAGGGGTTTTAATACTTACTGTTATAGCTCACCGCAAAACGTGTAGACTTTACTTCTTGACTGTTTTTTTGGCTTTCACTGCTTTCTCGGGCTTGCGCGGCGTTTCAAGTGCGGCTTGCGCGGCGGCCAGGCGTGCTATCGGAACACGGAATGGGCTGCAACTCACATAATTCAGACCGGTGCGATGGCAGAATTTCACGGAGTCCGGATCGCCACCATGTTCACCGCAGATGCCGATTTTGAGATCGGGACGCTGTGCCCGGCCACGATCGACACCAATCTCAACGAGTTGCCCGATGCCTTCCTGATCGAGTGATTGGAAGGGGTCTTTCGGCAGGATTTCTTCTTTCAGGTACTGGGGAAGGAAACCACCGATGTCATCCCGTGAGAACCCAAATCCCATTTGCGTCAAGTCATTGGTTCCGAAGGAGAAAAACTCGGCTTCTTCCGCAATCTTGTCCGCGACAAGGCAGGCACGTGGAATTTCGATCATGGTGCCAATTAGAAATTTGAACTTCGACTTGGATTTGCCCAATACTTCGTCGGCTACTCGTCGCACAATAGCTGCCTGATTCTTGAATTCGTTTTGATGACCGACCAGCGGGATCATGATTTCCGGGAATACCTTGATCTTTTTGGCACTCAGCTCGGCACATGCCTCAAAGATAGCCCGGGCCTGCATTTCCGTAATTTCCGGATAGGCGATACCGAGGCGGCAGCCACGATGACCAAGCATGGGATTGAATTCGTGAAGTTCATTGATGCGTGCGCGCACTTCATCGGCTTTCAACCCGACATGCTTTGCAAGCCCATTGAGCTCTTTTTCATCTTCAAGAAGACTACCGACAAATTCATGCAATGGCGGATCGAGCAGACGCACAGTGACGGGCAGACCCTTCATTGCTTCGAATATACCGAGGAAATCTTTCTTTTGGAAAGGCAAGAGCTTCATGACAGCAGCACGACGATCATCTTCATTATTGGCAACAATCATCTCGCGAACATGAATAATGCGTTCTGGTTCGAAGAACATGTGCTCGGTACGGGCCAATCCAATACCTTCCGCACCGAAGGCAATCGCCTGTCTGGCATCTTCAGGTGCTTCCGCATTGGTACGCACATTGATCTGACGTGTAGCATCAGCCCAAGCCATCAGCTTTTTGTACCATTTGTTTTTATCGGGCTGTGCAGGCAACACATCGACTTGTCCGGCATAAATCAGACCGGTAGAGCCGTTCATTGAGAAATAGTCGCCTTCTTTGTAAACCTTGCCATCAACTGAAACCGTGCGGTTGGCCAGAGATATTTTGAGCGCACCACATCCAACGATACAGCACTTGCCCCAACCACGTGCAACCAGAGCAGCGTGACTGGTCATACCACCTTTGGCTGTCAGGATGGCTTGTGCCACATGCATTCCGTGTACATCTTCTGGTGATGTTTCATTACGAACCAGGATAACGCGCTTGCCTTTCTTATACCATTCCGCGGCATCGTCGGCAGTAAATACGATCTGACCCACACCACCACCGGGACCAGCGGGAAGTCCTTTTGCAACCTGCTCAGCTTTCTTTTCTGCGGCGGGATCAAGCATGGGATGCAAAAGTTCATCCAATTGTTCTGGCTTCACCCGCATCAAGGCTGTATCTTTATTGATAAGCTTAGATTCCATCATCTCGACTGCCATACGAAGCGCAGCAGCACCGGTACGTTTTCCGGTACGGGTCTGCAACATCCAGAGCTCTCCATCTTCAATGGTAAACTCGATGTCTTGCATATCTTTATAATGCTTTTCCAGTCTATTGCGGATTTCAAACAGTTCTTTATAGACCTTGGGCATAGCTTCTTCAAGAGACAGCACATCTTTCTGATCAGGGGTCTTGGAGTCTTTATTTACTGGTGAAGGTGTGCGGGTGCCTGCAACTACATCCTCGCCTTGGGCGTTCAGCAACCATTCTCCATAAAATTTGTTTTCGCCGGTGGCCGGGTTTCTCGTGAAGGCAACACCTGTCGCGGAATTATCTCCCAGGTTACCAAAGACCATAGCCTGTACATTCACGGCAGTACCCCACTCATGCGGGATGCCTTCAATTTCACGATAGGCAATAGCCCGCTTTCCGTTCCAGGAAGAGAACACGGCTTCCACACCACCCAGCAACTGGGCCATTGGATCATCCGGGAAATCTTTACCCAGAGTTTCCTTGACCACTTGCTTGTATTTTGCGCAAAGAGTTTTCAGGTCTTCCGTGTCCAGGTCAGTGTCTGATTCTATACCCTTTTCCTGTTTACGTGCTTCAAGCAATTCCTCAAGTTTGTGCCTGATTCCTTCCCCTTCAGCGGGCTCAATACCCGCGGATTTTTCCATCACCACATCGGAGTACATGGTGATCAAACGGCGATACGCGTCGTAAACGAAACGCTCATCACCTGTTTTTGCGATCAGGCCAGGGATAGTTTCACTGTTCAGGCCAATGTTCAATACTGTTTCCATCATGCCAGGCATAGACATACGGGCACCGGAACGCACCGACATCAACAGGGGGTTTTTAGTATCGCCGAACTTCTTCTTCATCTCTCGTTCGACTTTTTTCAGGTTCTTCTGGATCTCTTCGACCAGTTCCTTCGGCATCTTACGCTTGTTTTGATAATAATAGGTACACATTTCAGTTGTGATGGTAAAACCAGCAGGTACCTTAATGCCAATGGACGCCATATCTGCAAGATTGGCGCCTTTGCCACCCAGCAGGTTTTTCATTGTGGCATTACCGTCGGCCTTTGCGCCGCCAAAGTAGTACACATTTTTCTTAGCCATGTTACACTCCTTGATGATGTTATTTAGTATTTTGAGTTTAACTCACCGGCACCATGTTGAAGTGCCTGACCCCATACGTAATTTCCATTTGAGAAATACCGGTTCCCCTCTCAAAGTAAGTCCATGACATCAAATGCAGTGATGTAGAAAGAAACCCGGACAGTTAACTTACACAGATTTCAGGAGAACCCCTATTTCACAAATGGCCCTTACGCACCCGGACACCGGTATGTGAAAAAACAATTGTCCTCCCATCAACAGGAGGACATTGAATGCAAAGTATACTCAAGATAAGACAAAATGGTCAAATTCAAGAATTAATTTTTTGCATATAGCATTCTGAAGTAGATAGAGTGCAACATAATATAGTAAAACTGCTTGAATTTATTGTGTGACCAGATATAGTTTAGAATTAAAGCTAAGCTAAGCTAAACTAAACATATTTACTAATAGACAAAGGAGAATTTAACAATGCCTGCAGCAGAATCCACGATGTTACCATTGGGAACACCCGCTCCAGATTTTACTCTGCGCGACACAGAAGGCACACTGGTAAGTCTGAATGATTATAAAGGTAATAAAGGCCTTGTGGTTATGTTCATTTGCAACCACTGTCCCTTTGTGAAATTATTGAGAGAAGAACTTGCCATTTTCGCAAAAGAATACCAAGAAAAAGGGCTGGGGGTTGTCGCCATATGTGCCAATGACATAAGCATGCACCCGGATGACAGTCCGGAGAAGATGGCAGAAGAGAAAAGAATTTACGGATACACATTTCCCTATTTGTATGATGAAACCCAAAAAGTGGCCAAGTCTTACAAGGCTGCCTGTACGCCAGATTTTTATTTATTTGATTCCGATATGAAGCTGGTGTATCGCGGACAATTCGATGACGCACGCCCTGGCAATGACATTAAGCCAACGGGTAAAGACCTGCGGACTGCCGCAGACGCAGTTATTGCTGGTGATAAGCCATCCTCCATTCAAAAGAACAGTATAGGTTGTAACATCAAATGGAAAGCAGGTAATGAACCGGATTATTACAAGCATTAAATCTCGTTCATTGTTATGATTTTCTACAATATATTTTATTTTTGCTTTTAATCTGACGCTTAAAATCGTTACAATACGCAAATCATTGCTCACAGTAATTTCATGGAAGGGGTTTGGCTGTCGCTTGGGAAAACAGCCTCAAAAAGGAAGAATTTTATTATGCCACCAAAAAACAAGCCCAACATCCTTTTGTTGGCAATCGACTCTCTGCTTTCGACACACATGAGTTGCTATGGTTACCATCATCGTACCACGCCTCATATCGACAAGTTTGCCGAAGAAGCCGTTTTGTTTGAAAACACTTTTTCACCTCACGTTCCGACGACGCCCGCTTACGCTTCTATGTTGACCGGGACAGATTGCTTCAGCAATCAGGTAGTAGCATTACGACACAAAGGTAATCTGACACCAAAAGTCAAAACGTTACCAGAAATTCTGCGCAAGGAAGGCTACAACACTACCTGCGTAGGGTTTACCGGCAATCCTTCATCACGTGGATTCAGCAAATATATAGATTATGAAGCTTGGGGAAATTCAGTCGATGCCCGGGCACCGAAGGCGCACAATCTTAATGAAGTTGCTTTGCCAGAGATTGAACGGCTGGCTAACAGCAACAAGCCATTCTTTGTCATGTTGCGTCATATGGACCCGCATTCACCTTATTTGCCACCTTATCCATTTGATCGGATGTTTTACCACGGCAATGAGTGTGACCCGAAAAACAAGTCCATGGACCCTGTGCGTGATTTTAAGCCTTTCTGGGACTACTTCTGCACCTGGATGCCCCAGGGTATCTCTGATAAAGACTATGTAGTTGCCCAGTATGATGGTGCTGTTGCGTATATGGATGCCTGTATTCAACGGATATTTCATCAGCTCGAAGTGATGGGTATTCTAGACAATACCATTGTTGTTTTAAATGGTGATCATGGTGAAACACTATACGATCACGAATGCTGGTTTGATCACCACGGTATTTATGATGTGTGCCTGAAGGTACCGCTTATCATCCGGTATCCCAAAAAGTTGCCGATGAACAAACGGGTCTGCGGCTATAACCAACACAAAGACCTGGTACCCACGATACTGGAGCTTGCTGGGGTTAAGACCGATGCAAAATTTGATGGTAAGTCACTCATGCCAATGGTGAACGGTAAGGTGTCCAGTCATGATTCCTCATTCTATATTACGGAATGCACTTGGATGCGCAAGCATGGATGGCGTACACCAGAGTGGAAATTGATTGTCGCGCTGGAACCAGATTTTCACTTCAAGCCACCGGTTGAATTATATAACCTGATTGAAGACCCCGACGAAAACAAGAATCTGGCCGATAAATTACCTGATGTTGTGGCACACTTGCGTGCCCAGATGGATGCCTACATAGAGAAACGCATCGTTGATAGCGGTCGCAAGAACCCCATGTTCAACCAACCTGGATGGCATGGCATCGAAGGCATTGATTACTTTGAATCCAGCCAACAAGCTTATGACAGCCTACACATCGGCGATGCCGCCGCAGCCAATAAATTGCAAGCTGAAGCCGCTGAAAAGGCGAAGGCCGCGAACGCAAAACCGAAACCTGCAGCTAAAAAGAAAAAATAAATCGTAGTAGTTTAGTACAAAAGTTTATTGTAAAATTTTAATTGGAAAACATGGCCCGGTGAAACTATTCGTCGGGTCGTTTTTCTTTATTTCCAGAATGGTTTAATTACCCTAAGTTGATATTCATTGCTGGAGTCTATATCGTACCCGGTATAACAAATGGACAAACTATTTGTTAGCTTGAATCTGTAGAAGCAACAACCAACAACTACGGGATCTAAGAGATTATGCACAATAACAACCAGATAAAGACGCACATGCTGTTATTATTATGTGCTGGAAGTTTGTTTCCGATGTATGATTCGCAGGCTAGCCTTAGTGATGAAGCACTGGAAACCATGCGGACAGGTTTTGAGGCTCGCAGGGACCGACAATTTGAAGAGCTCAGAGGCTTGCCATTGGTTCGTGCAGAAAAGCGCCCCCCATTAGGACCAGGACGTTCGCTGTATACCCGTCATTATTCCTACTCGATTACTGATTTTGTGTTTCGCTCTATGTGGTTCAATGAAATGATCGAAGAGGCCAATGAAGCGTTTGCCGAAAATTTTGCTTATTATCGGGATGACCGAGCCGCCCGAAATGATCGAGACAGTTTCTACTGGGCGGCGGACGTCAATACACGTCTTATGGAATTTTATGGCGCCGGAGGTTCAATCGCTCCGGGACGGCTGACGCCTGATTCTGAAGCAGTTGCCCATGAAGCGATGTGGGCCTTTGCCGCGGAGCATTCCCGCTTGGCAGACACCGAATATGAGCGAAATAAAACCTGGCATGTATGGGAGTCAGAAAACCATCACATCCAGATATTTTCTACACTCTGGCACTTCAGCAAGCTATTGAGTAAAGTCCCTGAATACAGAGATCGCACTTACGATGACGGGCATACCCCGGGTGAGCATTACGATGCCTGGACCGCCTATGCCAGTGAATACATGCGTGAACGTGCCCGGAAAGGACTGTTTATTGAAAGTGCCCATGAGGGATACAAGTTCATGACGTTGAAGGGTATTTACAATTTTTATGATTTCGCGGAAGACCCGGAGTTGCGACGCCTTTCAGGACTTTTATTGGACCTTGTTTGGGCGACCTGGGCGGAAGAAAGCCTGGACGGTGTGCGAGGCGGCGCGAAGTCGCGCGTGTATGCGGGATTGGGTAGCCAGCGAGGTATTCAGGGCTTGGTACCGTTGTTGTGGTATTATGCGGAGATAGGCGAAGCGTCCCGGCCTTCTGGAAACCAGTTCACGGTGCTTACCAGTGATTACCGCATGCCGCATATCGTGGTAGCCCTGTTTCTTGACCAGGAAGGACGCGGCAATTACGAAATCCGGCAACGGCGTATGGGACTTGCGGAAGAAGGTTATTTCGGGAATCCGGATTATCGACTCCGCACCGATGCGGGCGGTATATTGCGTTACAGTTATTGCACTCCGCATTTCATCATGGGGACACAGATGATGGAGGCGCGTCCGTTCGAGGACTGGACTATGATCAGCAGTCAAAACCGTTGGCAGGGTGTGATTTTTTCCGGGCATCCCAATGCACGAATTTATCCACAGTGCGAGGGTAAGAGTCCTGTTTTCAACGGACAGTGGTCAGTTCAGCATAAAGGTTCCTTCATTACACACAAGCTCCCTGCAAATACTCACAACCGTCACGCGGAAGCATCCCGGGTCTTTTTTTCCGAAGCTGGATTAACCAATCGAATGGAAGAAAATGGTTGGGTCTTTGCTGAAGCAGAGGGTGCATATGCCGCAGTACGTCCGGCTAGAAGCGGGTATGTCTGGGACACCGAAGAGACACATATGGGTGACTGGATCGTACTTGAAGACGACTTTGACCCGATAATCATCGAAGTGGATTTGAAGGAGAATCATGCTGACTATGCGGTATTTCGGCAAGCAGTGGCGAAATTGTCCATTGAGTGGGAAGGTGATACTTTGCTATATCGCGGACTTGACGACACCCGGCTGTCATTGCACACCGACTACAGTGCGGTACCTGAAATCAATGGTGAAGCAATAAACCTGGCACCAGACCGGGTGTTTGACAGCCCCTTTGTACAAAGTGAGTGGAACAGTGGAGTTGTTCATATTCGTAAAGGAGACCGCGAACATGTGCTTGATTTTAACTGATTATAATGTAACTGATTTTATACTTGAATAAGAAATAAAAACACCACCTTGAAAGAGGTATTCTTCAGGGTGGTGTTCTGTAAATAGTTTCTCTTTATTATGCTTTGGGCGTCTTGCGCATCAAATTCATGATGTCGCCCATGTCATCCGAATTTAAGAATCCAATTGTCATGGCATCTACACATCCCAAATTAAGTACAAATTTCAAGGACTCTTCTTTACGATCGGCGATTTCGCCTTCACCGAGGATTTTCATTCCCAGCACACCCTTGCCACTATTGTGTGCGGTTTGTAATACTTCGACGACTTTTTCCGGTGGCCCATCCATCTTCGCACCATAAGGATTAATTCGTGCCAGCATAATATCTACCCAGTCAGACTCCGCGGCTGCGGCCATGGCATCAAAATTGTGACAGGAAACCCCTTTGGCCTTAATCCAGCCTTTGGCTTGCGCATCTGACAACACATCCATTTCTGCCTTCATTGATTCAGTCCATTCCGGGTCTGTGAGGCAATGGAGCAGCACCCCGTCGATGTAGTCTGTATCCAGTTCTTGTCGGTACCGCTCAATATCAGCTGCGAGCCCTTCAGCGTTTCGCGTGAAAGACTTCGTGATGATCGTCACTTCATCTCGGTCTATAAAGGAATGCAATGCTTCACGCATATAGGCGTGAGAGCCATACACATCAGCGAGATCATAATATCGCACCCCATTCTCATAGGCGTAGCGCAACAAATCCATGAACGCATCATGGCCCTTGCGCGTAAGATCGGATTCACCATTCCATCCCCGGATTCCTGTACCCATACCCAGTCTACTGGGCCGCAGACCTGTTTTCCCCAAGGCACACCTCTCGCAAGGATCAAAACCGTCACTCACCGTTTCTGCAATTCCAACACGGGAAGCCGCAAATCCAGCAGCCATGGCACCTGCAGAATTTCGCAAGAACGTTCTTCGATTCATATTATGACCAGAGTTCATTTAAGTATTCTCCATAAGTTTCTTCACAAGCCTCGTTGGGCTGATATTTATTTGAGTCAACATTGGCTTTCTATTAACTCTATCGCATCATAATGCAGAATGGTGCAAAATGCAAGTATTTTAGTAAAATAATTTCTGTAATATTCATCCAAGTAGACTTTTTCCTTCAAAATTTTCTGGAGCCGTCATACCAAAGTAATTCAGCGCGGTAACGCCCAGATCAATGATGGCAGCGTCTTCACGCAAGGGTATGTTGCTGAAAAGTATTCCAGGTGTCAGGGCAACATCGGAAGCAGCATGCTCTCCCCCCCACTGGTCTTCATTTGGCGAATAGACTGCTGGTGGTGCCGCGCCAGAAGCCGATGCTTTGTTGGTCTGATACCCTGGATGATATCCCAATTGCATGTCTGGCGCATCTTCTGATGCATGCCCTACTGGATTCACGTTAATATAGATTTCGTTCAGAATTGGCTCCCCAGTTTCCGGGTCCCGTTCTGCCAACAGTTTCTTACGAATTTCTTGTAAAAGTGCGGGAGCATCTTCTTCTGCCACGATACCTTGACCTTCTCTTCCTTGCAAGTTCAGGAAGATCATGCCCAGACCCAAACCATACGCTTTGCTTCGGGACCAGTCAAATCCCATCAAAAACCGATCTTCTGTGGCCGCAGTCTCTGGATTCTGTTGTCCATTCACGACCAGGTATCCGTTACGTATCAGCCAGGTATTTACACTGAATTCAGTATGAAAACTATGGAATCCATGATCGGACATCACCATAAATAAATCATCCGGTCCCAACCGGTCCATGACCTTGCCTACAGTCTCATCCATACGCTTGTAACAGTCTTCAACCACACGACCATACTTTTCGTTCAATTCGGCGGTATAAAATGGATGCCGTGGGTCCCGATAGGGCCAATACATATGACTAAGTCGGTCTGGGGCCGTCCATCCCGCCATAAACAGATCAAAATTGCCCCTGTCCAGTTCGTCAAGTATCAGTTGTTCTTTCCAGGCCATACTCCGCCAGGCATCCTCAAGAAACATATCGTTGGTCATGTCACCTTGCTGCAATGCCTTGGTATCGTACGCCCAGCCAATGGTTTTGTAGTAATCATAACGATCATAAAGTTCACTGCTGTATGTTTCCGGTTCACTGATAGGAATCATGGGATGCTGGGGATGCATTTGCAGGCAAGTCATGTACAGTCGCACCTGATCACCGGCTTCAATCAGATAAAACCGGCTGATGGCATGCACCTGATACTGGTTGGTCAAATCGAATCTCCAAGCCATCCAATCAGACCATTCTCCTTCAAGTAATGTAGCAGATTGATCTTGAAACGCAATTTCCAGGGTACCTGCCTGTCGATCAATTTGTAAATTCATTTCTACCTTTGCGAAGGTATCCCTCAAATTGGGTATGGCAATGCCGGGAACATCGACCTGCGCCAAACCGTCGCTAAACGACAACGGTATGCGCATACCGCCAGACACCCGCTCTTCTGATTTTAGTTCATCTGAAAAATAAAAGTATGTACTTTGGGTACCACGAATGTCTGGAACATCCAGGCCACAAATCATGCGACTTGCGTCATTCAGGTCATCAACCGGATAGGCATAAGGTACCAATACTGACTTGACACGCACTCCCTGATCACTGGCTACTTTCCAGAAATTGACCCCCTTGCGAAGGCTTTCATATTTCGGTGCTGCGATCAGGTGTCCCTGAGAACTCAATTCGGGCCGACTCATGGAACCAAAGCCCAGACCGGGGAAATAATTAGCCGGGGTCCGCCGCAGAATATCAAAGATACCGTGGTTTACAGGATGTTTACAAGTGGCAAAAGACGACCAGGCTGTTGGTGACTGCGGGGGATTACTGGAGGCCAAGGGCTGGAATTGTCCACCCGATTCCAACAAACGTTGCAGGTTGGGTAGTTCGTTTTTCTCCATCATGTCAGCTACAATACCTGGATCAACCCCGTCAAACCCAAGCAGTATGACACGCCGCCCATTCAAATCAAGATGTTGCTCAACATCTGATAAGGCCTGCGTCTGGTTGTTTTCTGTACAGGACTGTAACCCACCTGCTATGGCCAATCCAGTTCCGGTCAGCAAGGAACCTTGTAAAAATTGACGGCGTGAAATTGTACTCAAAACGATATCTCCATTGATTTACATCATACCAGCTCATGATTCAACAGATAATACAGTATCAGTCCTTCTTGTCTCTGCTCAAGCCAATGGATCGCGCGGATTGAATGCACTCAAATCCCCATTTGTGCCGCAGCATGTCTACACCTTCCAGTGCCCGCTCCCATTTGTCTATATTCAGCGGATCGAATAAGCGCATCTGCTGTTGGTTCGGCATCAACATTCCCACGCCTGCACCGATTAAACGCACCGAGGTACCACGAGCTTTGGCTTTTGGAAGAAGTTTTTGCAACGTTGAGATAATCACTGTATCTACAGCTGTTGGCTCTATAAGACTGTGATTATACACATGGGTGTCGAATGGTGGATAACGCACTTTCAGAAACACACGCTTGGCCAACAGGTGCTCTTCCCGTAAGGCATAGGTGCATCGCTCTGCCAGAAAAAGCAACACCCGCTCCACACGATTCCAATCTTGTTCATCAGTTTGAAAGGTAGTTTCACGACTTATCGACTTTGGCGTATGGCTTGTTTCTACTTTGGAGTTGGAATGTCCGGAAGCCGCAGCTTTAAGCGCCTGGGCTGTTTCTTCTCCGAAACGCATACGCAACCGGGACAACGGGCAATTTACTACGGCTCCCAGCGTATTCAACCCCAGTGCCTGCAAGCTTTCACAGGTACGGGCACCAATTCCCGGCAGCTTTCGCAGTGGAAGAGAAGCAAAAAAGGATGCTTCACCTCCTTCAGGAATGGAAATATACCCATCGGGTTTCGCATAATCAGAACCGACCTTGGCCACCAGTTTGTTGGAAGCAATAGCTATGGTGCAGGGTAAACCGGTATGCTCCCGTATCTTCTGCTTGATATAGCTCGCAATGGCATCGTCACCTCCAAAGAGGCGCAACGAACCGGTAATGTCCAGATAGGCTTCATCAATTGAAGCCACTTGTACTCTGGGAGTCACCGTTTCCAGAATCTTGCGCACTGCCAAGGATGCCTCATGATACAAATGAAAGTTACCCCGCAAGAAGATACCCTGGGGGCATAGCCGGAGTGCCTGTGATATGGGCATGGCAGAATGTACACCGAATTTGCGCGCCGCATACGATGCCGTAGAAACGACACCCCGTTTCGCGTTCCGGTCACCCCCTATAATCAGAGGTTTTCCGCGCAATTCCGGGTTATGTACCTCTTCCACCGATGCGAAGAAGGCGTCCATGTCGATATGTAGAATTCGTTGATGCATCTTGTTACGATCACCTGTATACTGATAATATTTTCAGTATACGGGTAATGAAGGCAGATGATCAACTTTTCATTGATGTGATAATGGAATGGGGTGATAAAGCAATAAGCATCGGAAACATACTGTATAAATGATGTTTACCAATCAAGACTGATCTGTATAATCTGGGATCACATGGAATACACTAACAATTTAATGGTTACTCCCTAGACAGCACGACATGAAATCATCTTTCATATCGAAGTTAAAAAAAGTTTATAAGGCTTGTAAAAAATAATGCCTAACCAACTCTTACTTCCTTGACCGCGGATACCAGTTCCCGGACAAAATCTTCCACTTTTTCAGCCGTTGCTGCGTGGTCGCCGAGTTCTCCGATAAGGCGGACGATAGCACTACCAACAATAACACCGTCGGCGTATCCTCCAACTTCACGGGCCTGTTCAGGTGTTGAGATACCGAATCCGACACAAACCGGCTTGATTGTACAAGCGCGAATTCGATCCAGCATTTCATGCAGGTTAGATGCCAACGAGGCCTGTTCTCCGGTTACACCCAGCCGAGAAATATAGTAGACAAATCCAGACGAGATTTCAGTGATTCGAGCAATCCTGTCAGCGGTACTCGTAGGCGCCAAGAGAAATATGGTGCGCACTTCAGCAGCTTCCAGCGCCTGCTTGTATTCCTTGGCTTCCTCAGGGGGAAGGTCCACACACAAGATTCCATCTACACCAGCGGCTGCGGCATCCCGTGCAAATCGCTCAATACCATAGACCAGTACCGGGTTGTAATAGGTGAAAAGTACCAAGGGCATTTGTGAATGTACACGCAACCGCTTGACCATTTCAAAGATAGCTTCCAGGCAGACATCATGCAGTAGTGCCCGCTGCGCGGCTTCCTGATTCACCCGGCCATCGCCAATGGGGTCTGAAAACGGCACCCCCAACTCAACAATGTCCGCTCCGGCACGTTCCAATGCAAGCACGATTTCTTCGGTACGCTCCAGGGTAGGGTCCCCTGCTGTTATGTATGGAATAAATGCCGCCATTTTTTCCGAACGCAATCTGTCAAAACAAGCATCAATACGGTTCATTTCCTATTTTTCCCCTTCCGTATGGATCAATTTGGATGCTTGCTCCACATCTTTGTCGCCCCGCCCGGACAAGTTAATAATGACAATTTCCTCTGATGACATCGCAGGTATACATTTCATGGCATAGGCCAAGGCATGGGCACTTTCCAGAGCTGGGATAATGCCTTCCAGCTCAGCGCAACGCTGAAACGCGGCCAGGGCCTCTGCATCACTTGCGTAGGTATACTGAATACGCCCGGAGGTGTACAAATACGCATGCTCTGGTCCGACACTGGCATAATCCAGTCCGGCAGATACACTGTGGGTAGTGCCGATTTGCCCATGCTGGTCTTGTAACACATAACTCACCGCGCCATGAAGCATGCCATAAGCACCACCGGAGAACCTTGCGGCATGTTGACCAGGTTCAATGGCGACTCCACCTGCTTCTACCCCTACCATTTTCACCGAGGTATCGCCCAGGAAGTCATAAAATAAACCGATTGAATTGCTGCCCCCACCTACACACGCAATGAGTAGATCGGGTAATCTGCCTTCCTCTTTCTGAATCTGTGCCCTTGCTTCCTGACCGATTACACGTTGAAAATCGCGACAGATCATGGGAAATGGATGGGGGCCATGCACTGTACCCAGCACATAATGGGTATCATTTACGTTGGTTGCCCAATCACGCATTGCTTCATTGATGGCATCTTTCAACGTACGGCTTCCAGAATCTACAGAGATTACTTTGCTGCCCAGAAGACGCATCCGGAATACATTCAACCGCTGGCGTTCAATGTCTTCAGCACCCATGTACACCCGACAATCCAGACCCAGAAGCGCACATGCTGTCGCTGTGGCAACGCCATGTTGTCCGGCACCTGTCTCTGCGATAATATGCTTTTTACCCATACGTTTTGCGAGCAGGCACTGTCCCAGCGCGTTATTGATCTTGTGTGCGCCAGTATGGGCCATGTCTTCCCGTTTAAAATATATCTTTGCACCGCCGAGGAACTCGGTTAATCGTTGTGCGTAATATAAAGGCGTGGGCCGGCCAACAAATGACGTCTGGTACTTACATAAGGCGCTCTGAAAATCATCGTCATCTTTGGCATCTGTGTAGGCTTTTTCCAGTTCATCCAGGGCAAACATGAGTGTTTCTGGCACAAATTTTCCGCCGAATTCACCATATCTGCCATGCTCATCCGGCCAGGGATGATTTTGCATTACAGATGAATCGTCTAATTCGATCATAATCCTTCTTTCCGGGAGCACTTTCCACCCCGCTTGAGGTATCTACACCAAATGGCCGTACTTGTTGTACCGCTTCAGCTACGTTTTCTGGCGTCAGTCCGCCAGCCAGTATAATTTTTTTTCCAGATTCTACCGCCGCGCGTGCGACCTCCCAGTCTGTGACATGACCTGTACCACCCCGTTCACCAGGAATGGCCGCGTCCAGAAGGTAAGCACGCACCTGAAAACTGTCCAGATTCTCAATAATAAACCCCTGATCAGCCCGAAACGCTTTTATCGCAACGTGGGGCAAGGGAATCAGCTCCGGTGTCTCTTCTCCATGATATTGTATGCAGTCAAAATAGCTGAGAATTTGTGCCTGGCGTTCCATAGGCTCGTTTACACATACCGCCACAGTTGTTATAAAGGGAGGTAACTGAGCAATTATGGTGGCAGCATCTTCCAAATCAATATAACGGTTTCGCTTCTTGGCTTCAGGTGCCAAAACAAAACCCAAGGCATCTGCTCCGGCGTCACATGCGGCCAAAGCGTCCTCCAGGTTGGTTATTCCACAAATCTTGACCCTGACTTCACTCGGTTGCGGCATGACCCAGCAGCTCCATAATCTTGCTTTCAACATTACCACTGGTCAACAACGACTCGCCGACCAGAATTGCGTCAACACCAGCGACTTCCATGCGTTCTACATGCTCTCGTGTATGGATACCGCTTTCGCTGACCATGACCCGATCTTTCGGTACCTGATTTCGCAATTTTATAGACAGATTCAAATCCATCTTAAGGGTGTCAAGATCGCGGTTGTTTATCCCGACAATATGCGCACCAATGGCCAACGCACGATCCAGTTCTTCCTGGCTGTGTGTTTCCACAAGCACTCCCAGACCCAGAGAAACTGCCAGTTCATGAAAAGATTGGAGTTCGGCATCATCCAGAATACGGACTATCAACAAGATGGCATCGGCACCAGCAGCACGTGCTTCTACGATCTGGTATGGATCAATAATGAATTCTTTGCGCAGGCATGGCAGGTCTACCACCGAACGCACAGAACGTATATCATCCAGAGAACCTTTGAAATACATTGAATCGGTTAATATCGAAAGTGCCCGGGCACCGCTCTTTTCATAGGCTTGTGCAATCTCGGTGATATCGACATCGGGCAGGATGTTGCCACGGGAAGGAGACGCCCGCTTGATTTCTGCTATCAGACTGATATCCGGTTTGCGTAATGCTGCCTCAAAATCACGTGGAGCGGAGCTTTTATCAATATCCTGCTCCAAATCCTCCATGCTTCGGTATCTTTTTGCTGTAGCAACTTCAAGACGCTTATGTTCAACAATGTCATCAAGTATCATTTGAAACTCGCACCAGGTTTTCCAATACTTCCATAGCTGCTTCAGAATCAATCGACTTGCGGGCAACCTCTATACCCTCTGCCAAATCTTCAGCAACACCACCGGCTACAAGCGCAGGCGCCGCATTCAGCAATACAATATCTCTCCTGGGACCGCGTGCGCCTGCCAGAACTTTACGTAGAATCTTTGCATTTTCTTCAGGATCACCACCCAACAATTCTTCCCTGCTTGCCTGCGCCAGCCCGAATTGTTCCGGTGTGATCTCATATGTTTTCAACTGGCCTTGTTTGGCCTCGGCTATGCGTGTCGGTCCTGACAAGGTAATCTCATCCAAGCCATCAAGACCGGCAACCACAAAAATGTGACGCGACCCCAGTGCTTGCAAGACCAATGCCAGTGTTTCTACCAGAGAAGCATCGAAAACACCGATCACCTGACCATCAGCCCCGGCTGGGTTGGTTAATGGCCCCAGCACATTAAATACGGTACGAATTTTCAATTCCATACGAATTGGTGCCACATTTTTCATGGCACCATGCAAGGACCGTGCGAACAGGAATCCCAGCCCTGCCTCGTCAATACACCGACCGACACAAGCGGCGTCTGCATCAATATTCACTCCAAGTATTTCCAGTACATCCGCACTACCACACCGGCTTGTGGCACTTCGATTGCCATGCTTTGCAACAGCAACACCAGCCCCGGCGACCACAAATGCAGCCGTTGTCGAAATATTAAAGGTTCCAGAGTGATCCCCCCCTGTGCCACATGTATCTACGAGTGGCCGTCGGGAAGTATCTACAAAAGTCGCCAGCGCACGCATAGTTTTGGCAAAGCCGGTAATTTCTTCAACCGTCGCTCCTTTCATATGCATAGCAGTCAACAGCGCACCTACCTGTGCCGGTGTCGCTTCAGATGTCATAAGTTGATGCATGACCTTGGATGCCTGCTCTTCTGAAAGATGCTGGTGTTTGATTACATGGGCCAGGGCTTCTTGTACATTCATGATGTGGTTTACACTCTGGGGTTAATTTTTTCGAAGAAATGGCACTAGAATTATCAAAATGTAGCAATCCTTGGCTTTCTCTGTCAAGATTCTCAACTATTTTCAATAGAAATAAGGACTCAGCGCAATTTTAAAACTGTATGTGTTTCAGATGAGCGGAGCAGGAAAGTAACCAGTGAATCCAGACAAATCGCATGATCACGAAACTCACATAAGACTTCTTTACCGTTCAGGAACTTGCTCCATTACCTCAACTATATCGTCCGCTGACAGTACCAAAACCATAACATTGTCGCTGAAATCAGAATCTTGTGTGCCCTTGGTAGCCCGAATCGCACCTATGCCTATAAAATCACCATCCAGATTAAAAACTGGAGACGATATCAAAGACTCATGCCGGTGTGAACCCAGAAAATAATGTTTTCTTGGTCTTTCGATAATGGCTTCAATCCGATCGATGAATACAGAATGTGCTCTGCGTACAATTTCACCCAGTTGCTGTATACTGACTACTTCTTCCAGTAAGCTGGGACTGGATAGTTTTTTAATATCAACACAAGGCACATCATGGTCTGGAAGAACTTTTGGCCGAACAAATGCCAAGTCCAGATCGTTGTCACGCAAAATCAATTCAGCAGGAATTTCTGTCGTATCGGCCAGAATCATACTTAACCGAACAATTTCCGGTTGGGGTATGTCAGGCATTTCCCCCATCTTCTGCCACAACGTAGTTGGGTCCAACAACGCAAGCGACAATACTGCCAGACCATCAGGCTGTATCAGCGTAGCATTGACCAGCATCTCATCTTCTTGTTCGGTACCATCAAAACTAAAGCTAATCACAGAACGTATGGTAATAACTGCGGCTTTATTTTGCTCGAAAACTTCACTGCCACGTTGCGCGACGTCGGTTGTTCCAAATGCATCATAATGCAGAGCAGGCACAGTGATCAGCAGGGCAATAATCAGCAGAAAAGATAATGCGCGATTTGAAAGTGTAAGATTAATAGGTGCTAGTTTCATTTTTTCTACCTCTTTTTGTTGTTTTAGGTTAATACCCGCACATCATCGTTTCATTGACGAGAAATATTACATCTTCTATCAGTTTATTATGATTCACTTTGCCAGCCTGCAACTCCAAGCAATGGGACAAAAATACATTTCATCCCAAGCTGTTCCATCATACTGCCATCTTCAAGCCTTTTTAGTGTAACAAGATGTTGTAACTCTCGGTTCCCAACAGGACAGACCAGCCTGCCTCCGATTGCCAGTTGCTCTTTAAGCACTTGAGGAATAGATGGAGCACCTGCTGTTATAATAATTGCGTCGTATGGTGCACCTTCAGGATAACCCAAAGTACCATCACCTACTTTGATTTGAATATTATTGTAATTACACTTTTCCAACATATTCCTGGCCTGTTCGGCAAGTGCCTCGTGGCGCTCAATGCTGATCACTTCACTGGCTAGTTCAGCCAGAATTGCTGTTTGGTACCCGGAACCCGTGCCAATCTCAAGTACCCGGTCTTCAGGTTGCAATTCTAACAGCTCAGTCATAGCCGCAACCATATAAGGTTGTGATATCGTTTGCTCACAGCCAATATGTATTGGATGGTCTTCGTAGGCACAGTCTTGTAACGCATCCGGAACAAATTGGTGCCTCGGGACTATCTCCATAACCCGCAAAAGCCGCTCATCTTTAATTCCGCGAGCACGTAACTGATTTTGCACCATATCAACGCGTACTTGATTCCAATCCTTTTCTGGATTAACAGGTACTTCACCCAGGTTCATAAACTTCCGCCATATCCATCTCATTAATATTTGACCAAAAGCATCCGCAGAAACCATAAAATCATAATTGATGCCAATGGTGCCCAATCCATGGGGCCCATCACTGGCAACATTCTTCGGACAGTATTGACCAGCGGAATTGAAACTTGCGGTATAATACGCCAATAACTTCTTCGGAAATCCAGCTCCAACCAGGGCCCGGTCCAATACAAAAGTATAGCAAGCATGTATAGGGTAATTGTACTACCTATTAAACTGATTATGAAATGGTTCATGTCAGTAAATACTCTCCGATGCGTTGATGACGCGCACCTCCCTTATGAAGTGTGCTGCTAAATAGTGCCACAGCACGAGCGTCGAATGCATCTCCGGTAAACGTTTTCAATTCACTCAGCAATCTTTGAAGTTGAACCAACGAGTCACCACCTGGTGACTTCCCTGGCTTTGTTTTAAGGCGTCCCAAGGTGATATGAGGATAAAATGGCTTGTTGTCTTTTGGAATGTTGATAGATTCCGCTACTTTATCCGCCAAACTTCGCAATGTTGTCAAGTCTCCCTGTAAAACTTCCACCCCTGCCCAAAGGACAGATACCCGTTTCATATTCGGGAACACACCGACACCACGCAGCTTGAGATGACAGCTGGCAGCCCCTGTCATATAAATGCTACCTGTTTGACATAACGCTGGAACTTCAACATCGGGCACTTCTCCCAGAAAACGTAATGTAAGATGCATTACCTCCGGCTTCGCCCAGGCTATAGGCAAACCGTCAACGTTAAGTCGTTGCTGCAAATTTATAAGTTGCATATAAACCGTATTGGGAAGCTCGATTGCCAGAAAACAACGCATTTTTTGAACACCACATTCATGTACAATTCAGTTTTTCCCAGGCCGTATCATCAGCACACACCGATGGTATACCGATATCAGCTACAACCACCTCCCCAAGAAAATGGAGTGCAGCCTTGTTTAAAAAACCTTTTTTCATATGCTGCAAGGTCACAGTTTTCACCGCCCGGATACAAGGCCCGGTAGCTTCTCCCGTATCGGCATTCAATCCGGAGGGT
>Ga0334884_1000750_pt1 | contig 55906 bp, 58 predicted proteins | sample GraSluR1_MG_7_FD_207215 | JGI IMG/M metagenome (GOLD analysis project Ga0334884, IMG submission 207215) | Sludge microbial communities from methane-producing bioreactor in Wageningen University, Netherlands - Granular Sludge_12_05 R1 | ecosystem: Engineered > Bioreactor > Anaerobic >... | reverse complement strand
ACTGTTCAAGCCGATGTTATTGCTAAAATGGAAAAATTAATTGATAGCAGTGGTAAAAATGAGTAAAGAAGAGTTTATAGAAAAGTTTAAAAAAATTTCTGAGAAATTAAGTATTCCTTATAAAAATATTGATATATATTATATGGCTTGTACCCACTCATCTTTCGCGAATGAGAATGGTGTTTTAAGTAATGAAAGGCTTGAATTTCTTGGTGATTCTATTTTAGGTTTTTATATAGCTGAGTTGCTATATAAAAAATTTCCGGATATGCCAGAAGGAGAAATGACAAAAAATAGATTTAATTACGTTTGTGCACACGCTAATTCTAAATATGCAGTTGAAATAGGTTTGAATGAATGTTTAATGCTAGGAAAAGGTGAGATGGATCAAGGCGGCTTGAATAAACAAAATTTATTGGCTGATTTATTTGAGGCTTTTTTAGGTGCTGTTTTTTTAGACTTAGGTATTGAGTTTGCTAAAGAAACTTTAAATAAGATAATTTTGCCAAAAATAGGTAAAAAAAGTTTTTTTGAAGATTATAAAAGTAAATTACAAGAATATGTACAATCATCAAGTAGAGTTGCTGTTAAATATGTGCTTGTTTCTGAAACTGGTCCGAGTCATAATAAAAAATTTACAATTTCTGTTTTTCATAATAATATTAAACTTGGTACTGGAGAGGGAGTAAGTAAAAAAGAGGCTGAGCAAATGGCTGCTAAAGATGCTTTAGATAAACTTGCAAAATAAATATAATAAGAGGAATTATGAATCATTATAAAGAGATGTTAGAAAAAGAAATAATTGGGTTTGAGCGTTTATTATTAGAAAAATATCATTTACTAGAAATAACTGAAGTAGATGTTGTTATTTTAATCAAGTTAAATGACTATCTTAAAAAAGGTAAAAATATTTTAGCTGTAAGCGATATAATTAGCACTATGAGCATAAATGAAGGAGATTTTTCAAGTAGAGTTACTTTGTTAGTGGCTAAAGGCTTTATTTCTTTAAAGTTAGATTCGAAAAATAATGAAACTTTTTCTCTTGAAGGAGTATACTCAAGACTTTCTTTTATACTTGAAAATGGAAAAGATGATTTTGAAAAGCAACATTCTGATTCAGAAATGTATACAATTATAAATACAATTGAAAAAGAGTCAAAAGCAATTCTATCTCCGATTGAACTAGAAATTGTTTCAAAATGGTTTTTCGAATATAAGTATTCAAGGGATTTAATCGAAAAGATGGTTTTAAAGGCCTTGAAAGACAAGAGAGTTAATGTTAGATATATTGACAAATTATTAGCAAAAAATGAAAATAAATTAGAAAAAAATGATAGTTCTAATACTACGAATATACAAGAGCTATTTAATAAAGTATATGATAAATAAAGATTTTTTATATAAAACACTCGCTGAAATGTTTCCAAATGCTAAATGCGAATTAAATTATAATAATATTTTTGAGTTACTTGTTTCGGTTATTTTATCTGCTCAGACAACTGATATATCAGTAAATAAGGTTACTAAAAATCTATTTTCAAAATATAATACTATTAGCAAATTAGCAAATGCAAAAGAAGAGGATGTTAAAGAAGTTATAAAAACTATTGGATTGAGCAATACTAAAGCAAAAAATATTATTAAGTTAAGTCAAATATTAATAGAAAACTATGACAGTACGGTTCCAAAAAGTTTTGAGGAACTATTGAAATTGCCAGGTGTTGGAAGAAAAACAGCGAATGTCTTGATAAGTGAAGGATATAAGATTCCAGGCATAGCAGTTGATACACATGTTTTAAGAGTGTCTAATAGACTTGGGTTAGTAAGTAGCAGTAATCCTGAATTTGTTGAAGATAAATTGAAAAATATTTTTGAAAAAGAAAGATGGAATATGCTTCATTTATATTTGCTTTTTTTTGGGAGGTATCATTGTAAAGCAAAAAAACCTAACTGTTTAATATGCCCTTTTATTGCTGATTGTGTATACTATAAAAAACAAGCCCAATAATTGGGCTTTTATTTTATTAGTTTTTTTATTTCGCTATAATTTGGTGTTACGTAAACTGTTTTATAGTTTGAGTATCTCACAAAAGACCCTCTTATTCCTGGGATTTTTTTAACATTTTTCATTTCAGTATAATCAACGGCTACATTTTGAGAACTGCTAGCACTTGAAAAATAAGAAGCTAAAGTTGCAGCAAGAAATATCGAGGCATCGTTTAAAACTCCTTTTAGAATTGTATGGCTACCACTATAATTTTTTACGTGAAAGAAATAATCGGTTTTTTTGGCTATTTTGCTAGACAAATAATCATTTTGGATGTTATTTTTTCCTACATAATACTTATTATCAAAATAATCTGTGAAAATTGAAATATTAGGCTTAACTAATTTTTTAGAGTTTGTATTTTTTGGCTTTGTTTGCTTTAACTCTAATAGCACTTCTTTAAGATCAGCTGTTTTACCTATTTTTATTTGGGATAAAATTTCTTCAAAATAAACAATTTCATTTTTTGAATATTCAATTTGTTTTGTTAAAATAGGAACTGTTCGTTTAGCCTTTTTGTACATTTTAAAATATTTTTCTGCATTTTGCTTGACTGAAATATTTTGATTTAAGTCTATTTCAATATTTTCGTTAGTATAGTAATCTAATACAACAACTTTGTTAGAGTGTTCAGGCAAATTATGCAAATTACTTATAATCAGATTGCCTATTTTTTCAAATTCTAAATTATTTTTTGCTATTTTGAGTTCATTTTCTTGTTTAAAAATTTTCTCTTTGATTTTTTTAATTTCTTTTATAACATAGTTATTAATTTTTTTGAATTCGTTACTTTCGATAGATTCTTCTGTAGAAGTTTTGAAGTAATATTCTAACATAGTTGAAATGCTTGAAAAGGGTATTTTTTCACCATTTAGGTGTGTTAGTTCAAAAACATGAAAGAAAAGTTTGTTTTCTTTTTTTATAATACATGGGGTTGGTTCTGAATAAATGAAATCCATGTTTTTTCTAAAAAAGATTTCTTCTTTTAAAATTTTTGAAAAACCTAAATAATTTTTATATATATCTATATTTTTTTCTTTATATGGGTTGATTTTATCAATAGATATCGGAAATATATAAGTTAGTTTTGGTTGAATTATGCGCTTATCAAGATATTCTAGACTTGTTTTTTTAAAACAGTCAATGATTTTATAATCCTTATTAATAAGAATTAGATTGCTATGTCTTCCGAAAAATTCAAAAATAAGTGAAAATTCATCTACATAACCAAGTTCATCACTTTTTTTAAAATCTATAATTGCAATCCGGTCATTTTCAAATTGGTAAATATTACTTAAAATAGCCCCATCAATATGTCTTCTAAGTGTATTTGTAAAAGTATCAGAAGCGCTTGAGGGATAATTAGTATCATTAAGTCTAAAATGCGAATTATTATTAAGCGTAATAAATAGATTTAAATTGTTTTGAAATGCAATAAAAAAATCATTATTATTAATTTTAAAAAATGATTTGACTCGTTTATTTAATAAAGCTTTTTTAAGCTCAAATATTAAAAAATGAATTAAAACTCCATCAATACTCATATATACCACCTTTTATATTCTAACATTTATATGAAAAAAAGAAAATACTTTTATTTTATAATAAAATGTAGTATAATAAGTGATATAAATCAGAAAGGCATTATAGGGTAAAACCTATTTGGTATTTTATGAAATTAAATGAGCGAGGAATTCTAGTAGTATTATCAGGACCATCTGGTGTTGGTAAGGGTACTGTTAGATCAGCACTTTTTAAAATAGAAAATCACAACTTAGTTTATTCGGTCTCAGTTACAACTAGAAAACCAAGAGGCCAGGAAAAAGAAGGAATAGATTATTATTTTGTTAGTGAGGATGAATTTATTAAAAAGGTAGATAAAGGAGAATTCCTTGAATATACTAAGTTTGTAGGAAATTATTATGGTACCTTAAAAGAATCAATCGATAGTAAATTGTCTGAAGGAAGCGAAGTTATTTTAGAAATTGAAGTTGATGGAGCTTTACAAGTTAAAGAGAAAATGCCAGGAGCTGTTTTTGTTTTTATTGCACCTCCTTCACTTAAAGATTTAGAAAAAAGATTAATTGAACGAGGAACTGAGAGTAGTTATGAATTGCAAGCTAGATTAGAAAAAGCAAAAAACGAATTAAAACTTGCATATTTATATGATTACATTGTAATTAATGATACTGTAGAAAATGCAGCTGATAAAATTTTAGCAATCATACGTGCTGAACATGCGAAGACTGAAAGAACAATTAATACATATTATAAAATGTTGGAGGTGAAACAATGAAAAAAGACGGAATTAGATATCCATCAATTGACCAATTAGTAGAAAAAGTAGGTTCTAAATATATACTAGTTATTGGGGCGGCTAAAAGATCAAAAGAGTTAGCATTAATTAATCCTGAGACTAATGAGCCTACAATGCGTTTAATAACTAAACCACATAATGTAAAAAATTTAGGTATAGCTTTAGAAGAAATCTATGAAGGCAAAATAGTAATAAAAAAACTAAATGTTAATGGCGAAGAAGAATTATTGATTAAATAATAATGGTGACAAAATCACCATTATTTTGATTTTTATTTTATTTTTTGTATTTTTTTGCTAATATATATATATAAGCTATTAGGGAGATGATTGAATGTATGCAAAAGTAATAGTAGATATACCAACCTCAATAATAAATGAAGAATTTGACTATATTATTCCAAATCAATTTGAAAAAATTTTAGAAATAGGCAGTAGAGTTTTAGTAGTTTTTGGTTTTAAAGAAACTATGGGGTTTGTTGTAGGAATAAGTGATACAACTGAATATCAAGGAGATCTAAAAGAGATTGTTGATGTTTTAGATTTAGATGCTTCATTGACTATCGAACAAGTTGATCTAGCAAAAAAAATGAGTTTTGATCTTAATGTTAGTAGATCTATTTGTTTAAATATGATGTTACCTGCTTTTTTAAAAGGGAAATACAAAAGATATATCAGGGTAATTAATACTAATCAGATTGATCAAAAACTTATTGAGGCCTTCAATAATAAATCAAAAATTTTACTTACAAAGGATTTACTTAAAGAATTTCCAGATATTAAAGAAGAGGTAAAAAAAGGAAATATAAGTTTTGAATATGAAGTTAATCAATACAAAGGTAAACAAAAACAAAAATATTATAATTATTCAAATACTAATTCTTTAGTACAACTAAGTACTAAAAAAACAGAGTGCTTGAATTACCTTAAGTTACATAAAGATGCATTGTTAGAAGAAATATGTGATTATGCTAATTGCAGTGCTGATTTAGTATTGAAACTTGAAAAAGAAGGTTATATTACAAGTTTTGTTAGAGATGAGGAAACTACTGAAAAGTCAATAATAGAAATTAGTTATGATTTTACACAAAATCAGTTAAAAAATAAGTGGTTAAAAAATGAAAAAAAACCAGCCTTATTGTTTTCGAATGATAATGAATATCGCCTTGATTTTTGTTTAGATGTTTGTCAAGAAAAAGCAAAAAAAGAAAAAAAGACAATGTTTATTGTTCCAACAATACTAGCATGTGAAGAATTAGAGATATTTTTGAAAGCTAGATTAAAAGGGTATAAAATTGTGTCTTTCAATAGCTCGGTATCTAAAAAAGAATTTTATGATAATTATATAAATTTGAAGAATGATTTAGTTGACATTGTTATAACTACGAGAGTAGGAATTTTTTTCCCAATTAATAAATTGGGTTTAATAATTATGATCAATGAAGAAGAAGGGAATTACATTAATGAATATGCGCCTAATTTTGATACTAAAGATATAGTTGAATTTAGGGCTAATTATAATAATGCTAAAATTTTATATGTTTCACCAACTCCGCTTATTGAAACGTACTACAAAGCAATAATGGGAAAGTATACTTTACTAGAATATCAAAAAGATTTAGAGATCGATTATAAGATTATTAATATGAAAGATGAAATTCTTTCAAATAATAAGATAATTTCAAGACAACTGTTAGAAAAACTAAAAGAATGTTTATTATTAAAAAAACAAGCACTTTTAATTTTAAATAATAAGGGTTATAGTTCTCTTCTTACTTGTAGAAGTTGTGGGAAAGTATTAAGATGTCCAAAATGTGATATTCCACTTGTTTTATATAAAGAGAAAGGTTATGCTCAGTGTAGTTATTGTAATCATAAAGAAGTAAATTATGAAAAATGCCGTCATTGCGGTTCGGAAACTATTAGCAAACTAGGATTTGGATTAGAACAGGTAAGAGAAAAAATAATTGAACAATTTCCACAAGCTAAAATTTTGCAAATCGATAGCGATAATCTTAAAGCTTTTGATGATATAAAGCAAGCTCTCTTAGCAATTGAAGAGGGAACCGTTGATTTTATAATAGGAACTAATGTCATAACAAAAATGTTGAAAAATAATAATATTCATGTTGTAGGCGTATTAAATGCTGATAATTTTTTAAACATGAATGATTATAATAGTTCTTTTTTAGTATATAGTTTAATTGCTAATTGTGCTATAAGGTATAGTGGTTCTTTATATGTACAAACTAATTATGAAGACAATGATATTATAAAAAATGGCTGCCTTGCTAACTATAATAATTTCTTTAATGAAGAAATTAAAATAAGGAGAATGTTATCATATCCTCCATTTTTAGAGTTAAATAGAGTATATATTAGAAGCGAGTACAAAAAAATGTATATATTTGCCAATAGTTTTAAAAAACATTTTTTAGAGTTAGTTGAGGGTGAAAAAGATTGTCTTGGACCTGTTTATGTTAATAAATATAAAAGTGTACAGTTGTTATTAAAGCACAATGATCCTAAGGGGATAAATATGTTATTTAAAGAGATGTATAAAAAAAGTCTTGAAAGAAAAGTAGAACTTGTTTTCGAAAAAAATCCAAAGATGTTTAAGTAGGTGATATTTTGAAAGTTATTTTTATGGGGACTCCTGAATTTGCTGTTAAAATTGTAGAAAAAATTTCTTTGAATCATGAGGTTGTCTTGGTGGTTACTCAGCCTGATAAATTAGCTGGCAGAAAGAATGAATTGATGGCTTCTGCAGTTAAAAAATGGGCTATAGATAAGAGAATACCTATATATCAACCTACTAGTATTAAAAAAGAATTTAATACTATATTGAATAATAAATGTGATATAATTGTTACAGCAGCTTACGGGCAAATTGTTCCAGACATTATACTGAATCACCCTAAATATAAAGCAATAAATGTGCATGCTTCTTTATTGCCTAAATATCGAGGAGGAGCTCCGATTCAAAAAGCTTTGCTTAACGGTGATGAAGTAACAGGAATAAGTATAATCTATATGACAAGCAAGATGGATGCTGGTGATATTATTATGCAAAAATCGATTAAAATTGATGAAAATGATTATCAAAACAATTTATTTGATAAATTGGGTGATTTGGGGTCTATAATGATAAGCGAATGTTTAGAAAAAATTGAGAAAAATCTTGTTGAAACAGTTCCTCAAAACGAAGAGTTTGTATCGTATGCTCCAAATATAAAAAAAGAAGATGAAAAAATTCTTTTTACAAAAAATGCATTTCAAATAAGAAATCAAGTTAGAGCACTTAATCCTAATCCTGGTTGCTATTTTGAGTTGGATGATAAAAAAATTAAAGTCTTTAAAGTTAATAGTTTATTAATAGAAAGCAAATATGAAAGCGGCCAAATTATAGATATTAAAAAAGATTCATTCTTTATAGCTTGCGCAGAACAAAGTGCTGTTGAAATATTAGAATTACAACTTGAGGGAAAAAAGAAAATGTCTGTTAGAGATTTTTTAAACGGAACGGGTAGAAATATTATTTTAAAAGATAAAAAAATTCAATAGAGGAGATTTGAAAATGAAAAAAATTTATTTTTCAAGAGATGAAATGTACAGTTTGAATGTTGAAAGGTTGACAGAAAGAGGAGTAAAAATTGAAGACATTGCTATGATTGCCTATAAGCAACAAATCAAATATAATCCTAAAACAACTTTTGAATTATGTTTAGCTAGTGTTAAAAAAACTTTGTCGTATAGAGATATATTCCACATCGTTCAATTAAGTGTTGAAATTGATAGATTGACTGAGCAAGGAGGAATTTTTAGAGAGCCGATTCAGAGTATAATGAAAGATGATTTAGGCATGTTTGGAATAGATGAAATTTTAGGATTGAGTATAGCAGCTAACTATGGAGTTATTGGCCAAACAAATTTTGGAGATATTGATGTAAATAAACCTGGTATTGTTAAAGAGTTAAATGACCATGGTAAAAGTGAAAGTGAACAATGTCATACATTTTTAGACGATGTAGTAGGAGCTATTGCTGCGGCTGCTTCAACAAGAGTTGCGCAAATCATAAGTGAAGAAGAAGCAACAAAGAAGGCTGAGTAATGGACAATAAATTAACTGTAGGTAATTTATTAGACCAGCATGGGAAGTTAGTAGAAAAAGGTTATTCTAATAAATTAGTCAAAACATTTGAAAGAAAGCGAATCAAAGCTAGTAAAAGTAAAATTAAAGAGACAAATTTTTATTTTTTTGGTAATCAAGATTACGGGTTCTCTATTGAAATAAGTAATAATTTCTTTTATAAATTAGCAGAAATTGGCTTTTATGATATTAAAAAGAATTTTAGGTTTTCTAAATCATACTATAAGTTTTTCGCGAGTAAAGATTTTTTTATTTCAGAAAGCGATTCATCAGGTGAAAACTATTTTAAAAATAAAAAAATATTAGTAAGTATAAAAAATTTTGATAACTATAAAAAGATTTATGTTTCAGCAGAAAAATATGATGGTAAAAATGACTTTGTATGTGATATTAAAGTTTTAAATGAAAATTTACAGACAATTGTAGTTGCTTGCCCTTTTGAAGAAAAAAATCAATTTTGCTATTTCCAAAAAAGTTTTAACTATAAAAATGAAGGATTTTTAAGGATTGAAAACCAAATTTATGATGTACAGATTTTAAATACTTCTTTTAAGTGGATTAGATCAGTTATGCCTTATATGAGTAATTGTTTTTGGGCTAGTATAAGTGGAAAAATAGAGAAAGATTTATTTACAATTACATTAGGGGAAGGGATTTCTGATACATCGTCTGCTAGTGAAAATATAATTTTCATAAATGAAAAAAGTTATAAAGTATGCAATGTTATTTTTAAAATTAAACTTGATGAAAGTGAAAATGAGATGTTATTAGATGAGTGGAAGATTTTATCTGATGATGGGATAGTCAATATTACTTTTAATCCGATTTTACTTACACATGTAAAAAATAATTATATTATAACAAGTAGAAAAAATTTAAAATTATTTGGTAAGTTTAGTGGCTTTATTAAATTAAATGATATAGGTTATCAAGTAAATGATTTTTTTGGTTTTATTGAGCGAAATTCTTTAAGAGGATAAACTTGAATACAACTCGTGTTTTTTCAAGTAGTTTACTTTTATAAAAAAATTTGGTATAATAAGATATAATAATATTATGGAGAAGAGCAATGATGAAAATTAAAAAAGCAGTTATTCCAGCTGCGGGGTATGGTACTAGGTTTTTACCGGCCACAAAAAGTCAACCTAAAGAGATGTTACCTATAGTTGATAAACCCACTATTCAGTATATTGTTGAAGAGGCAGTTAAGGCTGGAATTGAAGAAGTATTAATAATAACAAACCATCAAAAGCAGGCTATTGAAAACCATTTTGATAGATCGCTTGAGTTGGAATATTTTCTTGAAAAAAATAATAAATTAGAAGAACTTGAAATGGTTCTAGATATAAGTAAATTAATAAACATTCATTCGATAAGGCAAAAGGAAGCAAAGGGGCTAGGTAATGCTATTCTTTGCGCGAAATGTTTTGTTGGAGATGAGCCGTTTGCAATTTTGTTAGGTGATGATATAATAGTAAATGATGAAAAACCAGTTCTAGCACAACTATGCGATACTTTTGAAAAGTATCAAAGCTCTGTTGTTGCTGTTCAACAAGTTGAAGCTAAAGATATCAGTAAATATGGGATTGTTAATCCTAGATATATAAATAATAAAGATGTAGAAGTAATCGATTTGGTAGAAAAACCAAATGTAGAAAATGCTCCGAGCGATCTTGCAATTTTGGGAAGATATATATTAACTCCTGAAATATTCAATATTCTTGAGACGCAAGCTCCAGGACATAATGGCGAAGTGCAACTAACTGATGCAATAAAAACATTACTTTTAAAAGAAAAAGTTTATGCTCATAAATTTGAAGGTAAATATTATGATGTTGGTAAAAAAATTGGTTTTTTAGAAGCTAATATCGATTTTGCCTTGAAAAGAGATGATTTGAGAGAAGAATTTATGCAAATGCTAATGAAAAAAGTTGAGGATTATAAATTTGATAAATGAAATACTTTTGAAGATAAAAAATAAATTAAATAGTATAATAGAAGAAAAAGGTATAAGTGAGGAAATAATTTTAGAAATTCCTAAAGAAGAAAGTAATGGGGATTATGCAACCAACTTAGCTTTAAAGTTGGCTAAAAGTTTAAAAAAACCGCCGATGGCAATTGCTCAAGAGATGGTTAAAGAATTTGATTTAAAAGATCTTCATCTCGATAAGATTGAAATAGCAAATCCTGGATTCATTAATTTCTTTTTGGATAAAAAATATCTTACAAACATTATTTTTAAAATTATCAATCTGAAAGACGATTATGGAAAATTAAAAATTGGAGATAATAAAAAAGTTAATATTGAATTTGTAAGTGCTAATCCGACTGGATATTTGCATATAGGGCACGGACGTGGTGCTGCCTATGGAGACTCACTATCAAGAATTTTTAAAAAAGTAGGTTATGAAGTAACTAAAGAACATTATGTTAATGATGCAGGAAATCAAATTAAAAATTTGGCGATTTCAATTTACGAAAGATATAGAGAATTATTCGGCTATGTTCCCAAATTAGGGGATGATAGTTATTATGGACAAGAAATAATTGAGATAGCTAAGATGATTAAAAAAGAAAAAAACGATGTATTTCTAGAAAATGAATGGTATGATTTTTTTAGAAATTATGGGACAAAGTTCTTATTAGAGGGTTTAAAAAAAGATTTAAAATCTTTTAATGTAGAATTTGATATATGGTTTTCTGAACAATCACTTTATGATAATGGTGAGGTAGAAGCTGCTTATAAAAAAATTAGTGAGTTAGGACATACATATGAGGAAGGTGGTGCTACTTGGTTGAAGACTCAAGCTTTTGGTGATGAGAAAGACCGAGTATTAATCAAAAATGATAAAACATTAACGTATTTGATGCCTGATATTGCCTATCATTATAATAAAATTAGTAGAGGTTATGATTATTTGATTGATGTTTTAGGTGCTGATCATCATGGGTATATTAATAGATTAAAAGCATCAATAGCGATGCTAGGTAAAGATCCTAATATGCTTGATGTAGATATACTACAAATGGTTAGAGTGATTCAAAATAACGAAGAAATTAAAATGAGTAAAAGAAGTGGTAAAGCAATAACTTTGCATGACCTTATAGAAGAAGTTGGAACTGATGCATTAAGGTTTTTATATAGTTCAAAAGCCTTAAATACTCATATGGATTTAGATTTAGATTTAGCATTAAAAAATTCTAATGAAAATCCGGTGTATTATGTTCAATATGCATATGCTAGAATTTGTAGTTTGTTTAAGGTGGCTGAAAAGAGAGGAATAACTTATACTGGTGTATCTGAATTTGCTGATATTGATATAAAAAATATTGAAAAGATTGTTAAAGTGTTAATACAATATCCAAATTATATTGAAGAAGCAGCAATAAAAAGAAAGCCACATAAGTTAATTCAATATGCTTTAGAATTAGCAACTTGCGTGCATGCTTACTACAATGATGAAAAGATTATTACTGAAGATGAAGAAATGACGATTGAAAAAATGACTGTTTTTGAAGCTGTAAAAATTGTTTTAAAAGATTGCTTATCTCTAGTAGGGGTAGGAGTAAAAGAAAAAATGTGAGGTGAAAGAAATGAAAAGTATTTTTAAGAAGTATTTGTGGTTGTTTGAGTGGATTGGTGCTGCCGTTATTTTAGCAATGGGAATTATTATTGTTGCTCAAAATGAGATTATTTATGTAATTGTAGGACTTGCTTTATTTATTTTAGGCGTTTTTAGAGTTGTTCCTTTGTTAAAAACAACATCTGACAAGTTGCTAGCTTCAATATATTTTATTGAAATTTTAGCAAACGTTGCTATTGGTATTACTTTGATTGTTATTGGAGTAAAACAAACTACAGGTATTGGGAAAACGTTAGGTTATTTAATGGGGTCGGTTTTATATTTGAGAGGATTGGTATATTTCTTTGCAAATATAATGCGCGATGAAGAAACTGATAAGACTCAGTTTATTACAAGTGTTATTGTATTTACTTTGGGAACTATGGTTATTAGTGCTGGCCTTTTTGGAGCAGGAATTGATGCAAATGTTTTAGCTTGGATTGTTTTTGCAATTGCTGTTATCAGTGCTTTGTTCATAATTTTTAGTGGAGTAAAGAATTATCGAAACTATCGTTATGAATTTGCTTCTGAAAAAGTCACTAAGAAAAAGACTGTGAAAGAAAAGAAAGGTGTAGAACTACCTGCAGAGCAAAAAGATGAAGTTATAATTCCTGAAAAAGAGGAGAAGACTCCAGTTATTGAGCCTGAAGAGAAAGAAAAACCTAGTATTAATGCGTGATGTAATGAATAAAAAAATTAAATTACTAAAAGAAATTACTGATATATATGGTATAAGTGGTCATGAAGCTAAGGTAAGAGAATTTGTAAAAGAAAAGTTTTTAGATTCTGTCGGTGTAAATGATCTTATTTATGATGGAATTGGGTCAATCATTGCTAAAAAAATTGGGGATGAAAAAGGTCCTAAAATTGCAATTGCTGGACATATGGATGAAGTCGGTATGATTGTATCCAAAATAACAGATAGTGGGTTTGTTAAGTTTCAGACAATTGGAGGCTGGTGGAGTCAAGTAATGCTAGCTCAGCAAGTTGTGATTGTTTCTTCAACAGGATCTGAAATCAGAGGTGTTATTGGATCCATTCCTCCTCATATTTTAACAAAAGAACAAAGAGATAAAGTTGTTAAAATAGAAGATATGTTTATAGATATCGGGGCTTCAAGCAAAGAGGAGGCTGAAGGCTGGGGGATTAAAATTGGTGATATGATTGCTCCTTACTCTGAGTTTCATGTCATGAAAAATGAAAAAATGCTTTTAGCAAAAGCTTGGGACAATAGAATAGGCTGTGCAATTGTTATTGACACTTTAAATGAGTTAAAAAATATTAAACACCCAAACATTGTTTTTGGAATTGCGACTGTACAGGAGGAATTGGGTTTAAGAGGTGGAAGAACTTCTGCCACGCTGATAAAACCAGATATTGTATTTGCTTTAGATGTTGGTATTGCAAAAGATACTCCAAATGTTGAAGAAGGTTCAAAACTAGGTAATGGAGTTGAGGTATTAGTGTATGAGAATGGCATGATAGGTCATGTAGGTTTAAGGAAAAAGGTTATTGAAATAGCTGATGAACTTAAAATTCCTTATCAACTAGATATGTTAGCAGGTGGATCGACTGATGCATCTTCAATGCATCTAGCTAATTCAGGAGCTCCTGGTATGTCTCTTTGCATCCCTACTAGGTATATTCATTCTCACAGTTCTATTATTCATTACGATGATTATGAAAATACAGTTAAATTAATTGTAGAAATTATAAAAAGACTAGATAGCAAGATGCTTACTGAAATATTAAAATAAAAGCACCTTTCGGTGCTTTTTTCTATTTGCGCCTGTAACTCAGCTGGATAGAGTATCTGACTTCGAATCAGAAGGTCATGGGTTCGAATCCTATCAGGCGCGCCATATTGAATGAATAGGTTTGATACAATCGTATTGAGCCTTTTTTATTTTGAATAAAGGGCAAATTCCCCTATCTTCACTCAGCAACGATACAAAGTTAGACCTGCAGTAGTCTGAAATTAGGCTATTTAGAGGTCTCTTTTTTATTTTCTAATCAACTATTTAACGATTACCCTACTTTTTAACGATTAGGCTACTATTTAACGATTAGGCTACTATTTAACGATTACCCTACTATTTAACGATTTGAGAAAATGGTAAACAAAATATTCATTAAACTAAATAAAATGATTGCAAATACAAAGATTTTATGTTAGAATAAGTGAAAAGGAGGATTCTTATGGCGTTATCTTATAATAAATTATGGAAATTAATAATTGATAAAGGAATGAATAAGACAGATTTAAGAATAAAAACAGGCATGAGTCAAGCAACTTTAGCCAAATTATCAAAAGGTGAAAATGTTACAACTGATGTTTTAGAAAGAATTTGCAAAGTTTTAAGTTGTGAAATTGGAGACATTGTTGAAATATTAAATATAAATGACGAAAAGGATGCAAGTAATGAAAACAACAATAAATAGTACGGTAAAAGCTCTTTCACATACTCCTCAGTATAGGATGCATAAATATTTTGCAAGGAGACCTTATAACGTTTTTTCAAATCTAATAGAACATTATTCCGATAAAGGACAAATCGTGCTAGATATCTTTTGTGGTGGCGGAGTGACAGTTTTTGAAGGAGTTAAACTAGAAAGAAATGTTATCGGTGTAGACTTGAATCCTCTTGCAACATTTATAACAAAAATGCAGATGTTTAATGGTGATATTAAAGACCTTAAAAAGCAAATCCATAAATTTATAAGTGAAAAAATAGATTCTTTGCAAGAGTTGTATAATATTCATTTTTTTGATGATGAAGGATATTGCGAATGGATTGAATGGGCTTACGATGTATTATGTCCAGAATGCGGAAATAGCATTATTCTTACAGAAGAAAATAAAGTGAAAAATGGCTTCTATAGATGTTCAAACGAAAAGTGTTCATGTCAAAATGGAGTTGCTAGAACAAAATGCAAATCTAATGGAGCTATTCCTATTAGGATCAAATATATATCTATGAATGATAAAAAAGTTAAAGTTAGGATATTAACAAAGGAAGAAGCAGATATAATTTTAAAGTCTGAAAAAAATTATTATCCTAAACTGAAGGACCTAGTATATCCATCATTTGAATTTCCTATGAATTGGGATAGACAAAAAGAAGATAAATTATATGAAAAAGGTATCTTAAGATATAGTGATATTTATTCAAATAGAAATTTATATATATTAAGCACTATTTTTAAAGACATAATGCAAGAAAATGAATCTGGAAATATTTTTTCTGATTACTTGTATTTTATTTTTAGTTCTTCATTGAGATATACAAATAAAATGAGTAGAGTTACTGAAAATTGGGAAGGGGGAAATCCCACATGTATGGATAAACATGCATACTACTTACCTAATTCTTTCATTGAAAATAATGTAATTAATGTGTTTAAAGAACGAGCAAAAGCAATAATAAAAGGTTGTGAATTTTCAAAAAAAGAGCTAGCAAAAGACTCAAAAGAATCCTCATATTTTGCTTTTAATAAGGATACATGTGACTACTGTATTATAAACGGAAGTTCTGATTCTCTTCCTTTGCCTGATGAGAGTATTGATGTAATCATTACCGATCCTCCATATGGAAGTAACGTTCAATATGCAGAACTTTCAGTTGTGTGGAATGCTTGGTATCAAATTTATGCAAACAAAGAGAGTTTTATTTACCGAGAAAAAGAAGCAGTATCCAATAGGAAAAGAAACTATGAGGGTTCAAAAACAGAAGATGACTATGAAATGTTACTGTACGGTATTTATAAAGAGGCGTATCGTGTGCTAAAAAATGATTCGTATATGGTTTTTACATTCAATAATAAAAATTTAAATGTATGGTTGGCTATGCTTAGGGCAGTTGCAAAAAGTGGTTTCTATTTGGCTGAAAATGGAGTACTTTTTCAAGATTTTATATCATCATACAAGAATACTTCGCACTTAAAATATGAAGGCAATGTTCAAGGCGATTTTATATATTCATTTATAAAGTCAAAAAATATTATAGTTGAAGATTTTTCAGGTAAGACAATCGATGATATAATTAAAGATTCTTTGGCTCACGTGATTAATAATTTTATCATAGGTGATAATCCAATTTCTTCGGAGATCTTATACAAGGAGGTCTTTACCGAATTAGCATCTAATTTAATGAAATTAATTATGTATAAACAAAGTATTGGAAAAAATATTGATGATTTGACTTTTGAGGAAAAATCAATTGACAACCACTTAGAAAAAGAATTGGTCTATACAGATTCTGGTTGGAAGAAGAGGGATGATAATGAGTAAACTTGAAGAATTATTGCAAAAAAACAACATATATTCATCTAATGAATTGTATAACTTTATTCTCTATTTAGAAAGGAAGTATAACATTGTTAATTCGTTTGATCATTATAATACACTTGTTAACTTTTCTAAAAACATAGATACTCCAATTCATGAGTGGTTTAAATACAGAGAAGGATTTTCAGGGGCTTTGATTGATGAATTAATTGAAGAATCCAATATTTCTAGCAAAGATATGGTTGTTGATCCTTTTGTTGGGAGTGGAACCACCCTTGTTTCCGCCGTTTCAAAAGGATATGATGCAATTGGTGTTGATGTTAATCCAATGTCGGCATTAATTTCTAAAGTTAAAAGCTCAACTTATTCAGAAACCGAAATTCAAAACGCATTGAATTATCTTTCAATAATTAAAAATTCATTTGATTCTATTAAGATAACTGATATTGAAGAAATCTCCAAGTATTTTCCTTTTAATAATTACATTGGATTGAAGAGAATATTCTTTTTACTTAAAAAGATAAAAGATAGTAAAGAACATGATATTTTATTTTGTGCGTATCTTTCAATTATTGAGGAATGCTCAAATAGACGAAGAGATGGAAACGGATTAAAGACTGTTCAAACCAAGATCAATGATGTCTTAAAAGTATTTGAAACAAAAGTTTTGCAGATAGTTTCAGATGTGCAAAACATATCATCTAAATTTTCAGGTAAATCATATGTGTTTGCGGGAACGTCACTAAATTTATCAACTTTTTGTAAGAAGATACAAGATGAGAATAAAAAGGAAATAGGGAGTATTATTTTCTCGCCTCCATATGCAAATTCATTTGATTATTTTGAATCATATAAATTAGAACTTGGGCTCGGTGGATTTTTAAAGGATTCAAGTATTAATTATTATAGATCAAATGCGGTAAGATCATTTATTGGCGGCGAACAGGAGAATAACTCAGACTTTTATGTATCATTACTTGCAGATGAAATCCAAAGAGCTATTCCATTAAAAGAAAAAGAAACAGGCAAAAAGGATGCAAGAACTAGAAAAGTACCGCAAATGATAAAAGGATATTTTAAAGATATGGGGGATGTTATATTTGAATGTTATAAGTCATTGAGAGATGAGGGAAGATGCTATATTGTAGTTGATCAAAGTTCATATTTAGGTAAATTAGTTCCTTCTGATTTACTGATTGCATACTCTGCTGAAAAAATTGGCTTTACTGTTGAGAAAATAATAGAATGTAGAAACGCAAAAACATCTGCTCAACAAATGAAAAAATACCCGTATTTAAAAGAAATGCTTAGAGAAAGCATTATTGTTTTAAAAAAATAAAACATGCCTATAGGAGATGATTAAAGTCTTCTATAGGCATTTGTTTTATATTCCTTGTGTGTAGTATTTTTTTAAGTCTTCTATAACCATTGTTTCTATGGATTCATCAAGACTGAGATAATGATCTATTCTTTCATTTGCATTTTTTTGCTTAATCAATTCATTGCTATTACTATTGCTAGATAAAACATCATCAAATGCCATGATTTGGGCTTTAAAATAATTATATTGATTGTATGCTGTTGTTCTCGATGTCCATATATCTGAATGATTGAATTCTGTGCCGTATTTTAAATTTAGTGCAGACAGAACTCTTTTTTTATTTTCATCACTTAAGATATTAATATTTGGATAAGACTCTCTAATTTCTTTAATTATTTCTATTGAGTTCTCAATATCGTTATTTTGAGAACCTTTTAAAGTATATACAGCATACAAAAACTCTAATCTAGATATACTTTCAAATTCTTTTAGAATTTTAAAAAAACTTCTATACGGAAATAAAATTGAAGTAGTATTATTATTAAATTCAAAATACTTTAAAGATTGTCGTTTAAAAATATCAACAAAAGAATAGGTTCCTTTTTTATATTGTTTCCCTATTGGAGTTAAGGAGCAAAGACCTCTGGGATCAATATTCAAAAATCCTATTTTGACACAATGTGAAACAGCATTATGATTTAGAGAAGAGAGGTTTTGCTTTAAAACAACAGAATTTTCATTTGCAAATTTGTCTAATGCTGGCTTTACTAGACTGTTTTCATACGATTCAATTGCATAATCTCCCATAGTTCTGAAGACCCTGGTAAAGGCTGAATGTCTGCTTTCAACTGTTTTAATACTAGGAACATTATTTTTATCTGAGTTCTTATTTACATCAGCAATTCTTAATGATAAAGAATTACAAAAATCGTCAAATGATAATCTATTTGGAATGAATACTCCAACATGACTCGTTGGCTTATGACTTCTGCCTTTAGATGTTGCAATTGACATATTTAATACATCTATTTCTTCAGCTAATCGAGAATCTTGGTCTCTTAAAGCTTGAATAACCATATGTAGAGTATCAAATTTTTGAGGATTTATTTGAGAAAAATTCGTGATGTTATCGTCAATTAACACTGGAATGACAATGCATGAGAACTCATTTGCTTTTTCTGGTGATTTCCTTAAGGCTCTACCAATTGCCTGAATAATATTTATAATAGAGGATTTGGGTTCAACAAAATATACTGCATCTATAATAGGAATATCTACACCTTCAGTTAAACAGGAAGCGTTCGACATAATAGATAGGGAGTTCTTCTTAAAATTGTCAAATATACTTGCTCTAATTGCAGAACTCATTGTTCCATTAACATGAGAAAAGTATTTTGAAACATCATCTGTATTCATTACATTATCTAATATGGCATCGAATGGATAGTTATTATTTGAACCAAAGACAAACTCCTGAGCTTGCTTGACTGTACTATGATAAGTTATTACTTTTTTAACCGATAAATCAGAGAATGCTTTTGCTAAAATTAATTGTTTTAAAGTGATATCAGTATTGAGTGAAGTTGATCCATCAGAAGAAATACTTTTTTCATTTATTAAATTTTTGATTTCGGAGTCATTAATAACCGAAAGTATAACTTTGTAATCATTTATTATGTTTTTTTCAATTGCCATACCAAAGTCTAGGCGTGAAAACACAGGCCCATATGTATCAATATCATCCATAGAAAAAATCGTATAATCTTGTTCATTTGCAAGTTGTTTAACTCTTGGTGTAACAATTTTTTCAGTCGCAGTCATAAATAATCTTTTTTTAATTTTAATATAGTCATCTTCAAGGCCTAATGAAAACATGGCTGAATCGCTAGTACCAGCAGTTCTGTGTGCTTCATCAAAAAAGGCTAAATCAAACTGAAAATCGGGAAGCATCATTAGAGCGGACATGATGCAATCTAAAGATTGATAAGTAGAAAAAACCACATAATCATTATCAATATTTAAGAGAAAATCCTTAACTGCATTTGCATTTGTTGTAACAGGAATATTACTAGAAGAGGATTCTTCCAGAGTTATTTCATCTTGTAAATCATTAATTGTTTGATCGCTGCAAACTACTAAATGTGAAAAATGAGTATTACATTGATTTTTCCATTCAACCAATGTTTGACGTACTAATGCTAAGCTTGGAACAACGAACAATGTTTTTTGTGATTTAAGTGTCTCTTTTATCCACATAGCAGTTAAAGTTTTACCAGTACCACACGCACTAATAATCTTTCCTCTATCGTAGGTATCAAACCCTTTTACCACATCATTGATGATTACTTCCTGGTAATCTCTTGGAGTATACTTTTGTTTTGCTATTATTGGTTTGTTGTTAGCTAAATCATAAATAGAGGAGAAAAAGTCAACATTTAGCGATAAAAAACTATCTATGAGTATTTGAAATTGATTTTTCTTTTTTTGAGCTTGTGAAGGAAGTTGCATGCTGTTAGAAAAAATACATCTTTTGTCACAATACTCTGATTCCGCCCAGAAAGTTGCCAATTCACTATAAGTTGCAGAAGAATTGTCGCTTCTAAATTTTACCTGATAAGCAATTGACTCATTATTATTAGTTATTATAAGGCCGTCAACACCATTATCTGATAACTCTAATTTATACTTTTCTTTTAATACTTGGGGGATCTCGGATTCGCTGTATATTTCTTTAATATCATAAACTTCCTTATTGTATGTGAAATATAGATATGCAAATTCTTCAAAAGCATCGCCTTTTGCTTTCATTGTAGAAAGTCCTTTAGTAAAATTTTCAAATTCTTCGTATGTTTGAAACTTATTATTATTTAAAAATTTAAAATTCATATTTCCTCCCATTACTATTAACTTTGTGAAGATATTATTATTATGTTGATGAATTAATAGATTATTTCTAAAATATCTCCAATATCCACTTCAAGAACCTTACAAATACGAGCTAATACATCCAAATTTACTGGAAGGCCTTTGCTCATCTTTGCCATAGTTGAAGATGCAATATCGGCTGCAGCCTCTAAATCTTTCTTTTTCATATTTTTATCAATTAGAATCTTCCATAGTTTGTTATATGAATAACGCATAATAAAAAGCCTCCTGAATAAATATACACATAATTATATCACACAAAATGTTAAAACACTATTGTTTCATATGAATACACGAAGAAAAAACTTGACATCTAAAAGATTATATGCTCAAAAAGCGACTTAGCTCAATGACGAGTTAGGTCGCTATTTTTTTATTTATTTTGAAATGTACTCCATTATATCCTTAAAGTCACAACTCAAAGCCGCACAAATTTTACATAAGACATCAGTTGTAACGTTTTGTCCTTTTGTCATTTTAGCAATTGAAGAAGAACTTACACCTGAGAGCTTAATTAGCTCTTTTTTATTTAGTCCTTTATCAATAAGCAGTTTCCATAATTTATTATAACTAACCATTTTTATACCTCCTTCGGTTTACCCCAGTACCAACCGAACAGTTCATTGCCATCTGGTGATAAATAAAGTTTTGTATGTGACTTAATAATCTCTCTTGATTCATCATTTAGATTTGTTGTTCTGTCAACAGCAACAAATATCTGTTTATTTGATATTTGATTATAAAGTTTAAATGTTCTTTCAACACGAGGATATGACATCTGAACGAACATTAATGAATCGTGAGCTAAAACTGGAAGTGATGAAAGCTGTAATACAGCCATATCTAATGTAATCATACCTTTATATCTACATCCAGTGCCTAGATCATCTGGAGTTTCAAATAAGTATTTTTTAGGAGAGGGGATAGCTAATATAGGTGAATTTGTCTCATTTTTGTAATACTCTTTATTAATTTCTAACATTTTGGCATTTATTTTAGCTATCAAAGTTGCTATTTGAACTGCCGTTTTTTCAGTTAAAGATTTTTCTTTTTCTTGTGCATCCTTATGCAAATCGCCTTTTTTAATATATAATTCATTAGCTTTTTCTAAATTTTCTATTTCACGTTCAATTGTGTAATAGGATTTTAATATTACTCTTGAAACGTTTGTAGTTTGTTGTATGTCTGCTAATTCATTTTCAAGTCCTTTTATTGCCTCATTAAGCAAATTAATATTATCCCACATTTCTTGAATAGAACTCTTGATTTCTTTTCTAAGAATAGAAGTAATTTTTTTATGAAACTCCTCAATTTGAATTAAATTCTCAACATTGACATTATTGAAATATTCACTTAACTCAGAAAAATCGCTTTTTAATCCAACGATCTCATACCCGTTATCTTGTTTATAAGCATTTAGTTGATTATAAAATCTTGATCGATTACGTTTTAGTGCAGAGATTTGTTCTTTCAAACGAGCAATTTGTTCTGCTTTTTCTACTGGTAAATCAAGTAATCCACGTTCACTTCTATCTGCTAGTGTTTCAGCTTCAAGTCTTAAAGATTCAATACGTTTTTCATTATCCTTAAATTCAGTAGCATTGATTCTAGGAATAAATTTATATTCCTGAGCTTTACTAAAAGTAGAGTCCATTTCACTTGCTTCATCACTAATTCTTGTTAACTCTTTTAAAGGTTCATATAAGTTAAACATCTTTGTCATTTCTAGTAACGATTGCTTTTCTGTTTCATTATCATGAGCACGAAGCGGAAGGAGTTCATTTAGATTTTGTCTGTTGTAAATTCTCATGAATCTACTAACAATACTTCTGAATGTTAAATCTAGAACAGGTATATTATATTTTTCTCTTAAAAATTCACAAAAATCATTAATATAAAGTTTCTGATCTGTAAAGACATAACCTTGATTACAAATATATACGAAATCTTTCTCATCAGTTTTGCGAGCAAAAAAGTAATGTTTATCAAAAGAAAAAGTAAAGAAAATTGTATGAGGCCCTACATTTTTTTCAACATCTTTTAATACATTAACATAATCATTTCCACCAAAACAGAAGTCAATGATCATTAAAAACGTTGATTTGCCTATTGAGTTTGAACCATTATCAGATCCTTCAACAACATTTAGTCCAGCATCGAAATTAATAGCTGGGCGAATCTGACCATCTTTACCACCAGTCTTAAATTTATCACAATATATTTCGGTCAACATAATGAATGATTTCCTCCTTTAAAACGATTTTGTCTAATGCATATAAACAATCTAGGACATCAATATATTCTTTAATCGTCATTTTTTTTCTTACGACATTGAATAGAGAAAGTATTGTATAATCTTTAGTTTTTAAATATTTGAGAATTATAGGAATTTTGGCAAGGGTGCTATCTTTAAAAGGTGTTACTTTATTTGGAAATTTCATCGAATACCTCACAATTCTGCACAAAGAATGAAACAATAATTCTTGCTGCTGTGTAATATTTTTCTGTAAATCCTAGTTCTTCAAGTACCCATTTGATTATTCTATTATATATATCTTCTTGATCGCTCATAGATTTTAATAGTTTTTCATAACAAATTTGGAATTGACTTGCAATTATTCTAAACTCACTTCCAACATCATCTAAATCAGATAGTTGTTTTCTTAAATAATTATAGTAGCTTTCAACATCGTATTTTATGGATAATCTCAAAGTCTCATTATCGGAAATCTTGTCCTTAAGTTCTAATGGTATTTTTCTAAAATCTGCAATATCATCAAAAGATTTAAGATTTTTGAGTTCTTTTAATATGCTATTTAATTCTTCATCAAGTTTTGCTCTTCCTAGACTTGAGTTTGCTTCGTTAGTTTTATTGTAATGTTCTTTTTTAGATAAAAGTTTTATGAATTTATCAGTTGTTGGTGTTGCTTCATAATCATCAGCACATGGTATACAACAGCAGATTTTATTTGAACGATGGTCAAAATCGGCAGGCTCTTTATGTATTTTAGTAAAGTTCGTTTTAAGTGAAGAAGATAATCCTTCAGGAAAGATATTGGTTATACCATACTTGTATGCAGTGCCTTTTGCTTTTTTAACTTCAATAGGAGTGTTACATAATGAGCATTTTTTATTTGATTCAAACACAAACTCAGCATCATCAACTTCGATGGTGCTTTTTATATCTATATTTTCTTTGGCAATAGCATACATAAATGATTTATAAAGAAATACATCATGCTTTCCATCTTTTAAAGGTTTTAATAAACCATTTTTGCTTTTGTCAGAAATTGTATCATCGTTTTCAATTATAGAAACTATAGACGAAATATAATCATGAAAGGTTAAAGGTTGAATAGATGGTATTAGCCAATTTGTAATAAATTTCGCAGCTTTCTTCTTACCATTATCGGTAGTAAGAATAGATGTTTTTGCATGATTCGTAAGGTCTCTGACGCCATTAAAAAGGTTGTTGTTATATGGTTTTTCCAATTCTAATTCGGCTAGTTCATAAAAAAAATCATAGCCGAAAGTATATTGATCATCACTTAAATTCAATCTGTGGTTAAACGAGAGATTTAAAAACGAAGACAATCTTAACAAAATGAAACCTCCTTTGAATTTGCTAATTTTAGGCTAATTTCGTGCTTACCGCTGCTAATACTCTTTTTAGTAAAATTATCTTGTCAAAACGTGTAAGGCAAAATCAGTGATAACTATTGAGCGTATTCTTTTAAATAATTATATCACGAATAGCTGAAATACACAATATCTCAAGTAGTTTAAATTAAACAAAAAGTTTGAGATAAGAAGTTTTGGCATTGTGTTAAGGAAGTCGCTACTGCAGAAGATATCGCTGCATCCCACGTAGGACTATCCAAAACACACAAAAAAACGCAGGAAGCTGTGGGAGTGGACTGCAAATAGAAATGGAAATCTTGAAAAAGGTTCACCGTTCTTTTTGCTATGCCCGAATAACGCTTGGACTGCATTAAGAGATCTCCATTTCAAAAAAATTGAAAGGAGATTTTTTATGATTAAAAAACTAAAAGACGAGTACTCAGGTGAAGAAGAAATCAAAGAAGCTATCGCTGAGTACAACAAAGACAAGAAACCAGAAGATGAGATGCGTTACTGTTCTTACTTTAATAGCATCAAAAGAAAAAGAATGTATGTGCCTTGTGATATCCAGTTTTTCTATGATTGGCGAAACATGCTGGCTGAAGAAAAAAGACAGAGGGATAACGAAAGCAGATGCTTAGTTCCTTCAGAAAGGTACTCATACATGAAAAGGTGTCAAGAAGACTGTAATAATTGTCCATTTGGAAAAACGCAAAGAGATGGTAGGCCTTTATCCTTAGATCGCTTTATGGAAGACAACAACTATGAAATTGCAGACACTTCCATAGAAACACCTCAAGAAGCATTCGCTAATGCTGAAATGAGAAAAGCACTCAAACGTGAACTATCGCTTTTAGATGAAGAGAGTCAGAAGATACTGAATCTATTCAACGATGGTTACACAGATGATCAAATCGGTAAAGCAATGGGTTTAAAACGATCAACAGTTCAATACAAGAAATCAAGTCTTATAAAAATGCTTAGAGAAAAAATTGTAGACGAATTTTGATATTTTTTTGGCAAAAGCCTGTCGAGTTCCCATTTGACTTTTAGAAGGCAAGATCAGCTTTCAAAAAAATCAAAGGAGGACAACGCTATGGTTGACGATGATCAAAAGCCCAGAGAAGAACCCGTAGTAAGCAAAGTTGATATATTTGATTCTTTATTAACAATCAGCTCGCTTACTAAGGCTTTGGCGGAAGAAGTAATGCTCCTAGATGGAGATGAAAAACAAGGAGGTAAGAAAGATGGATCAGAAGAAACATTCGATCTTGGCTCCGAGTAGTAAGGAGTGGTTCTACTGTGGTTATGCTACTAGATTTCTAGCAACTAAGGGTGAAGAGACTACAGTAGCTAGTGAGTTTGGAAGCGAATGCCACTTACTAGCAGAACACTACATCAGACAAAGCTTAAAACTTGAAGATTATGAATCTGAAAGCAAATTGACAACAGATGAAGTTAAAGCAAGTCTTAAGCATTATTCAGAAGAAATGGAACGATTAGCCACTGGCTACGCTAACTATGTAATCAGCACTGTTGATTATGAAGCAAAGCGTACGGGCGAGCAGCCAGTGATACTAATTGAACAGCTCCTAGAAATGGACTATGCACCAGATACTCATGGAACTTTGGATTGCGGAATTATTGCAGGTGATACTTTAACAATCATCGATAACAAGACTGGCTTTATTAAAGTTACGCCATTCGATGAAACACTAAATGAGCTGAATTCGCAACTTGGTATTTATGGTCTATATGCCTACAAATGCTACAAGGGCTTTTATCCAATCAAGAATATTCGTTTAGTAATTTATCAAGAACGAATTAACAACATTTCAGAGTATTCCATAACTTCTGAGAACCTTGAAAAGTGGGAACAAGAAAGACTTATCCCTGCAGCAAAGGAAGCATTAAGTGAAGATGCAAAAGCAAATAGCGGTGTTTGGTGCAAGTACTGTCCTGGTCGCAACATCTGCAGACAAAGGGCAGAAGATACACTTCAAGCAATCAAAGAAGTTAATAAACCAGAATTTATGACTGATGAGGAAATTGAAGCACTATTACCAAAACTAGACGGCATCATTACTTACGTTGATGACATCAAGGAGTATTGCTTGAAAAAGGCTATTGAAGGTAAAAAGTGGAAAGGCTACAAGGTTGTTGAATCGGTTACTAAACGCAAAATCAGTGATGAAGATGCAGTCGTAAGAATTCTAACTGATAACGGATACGATCCATTTGCAGCTAAGAAACTAATGCCTATTAGTGAGCTACAAAAGATGCTCGGAAAGACACAATTTAATGACTTAGTCGGAGGCTACATTATAAAGCCAAAAGGACAAGCAGTGCTAGCTCAGGAGTCTGACGCTAGAGAAGAAATAAAAATAAACAAGGAGACGAAATAACTATGCTAAACATAATTAGTGGTGTTGAAAAGACACCGATTAAATTCTGTATTTATGGTGCTGAGGGTGTTGGTAAAACATCGTTAGCAGCCAAAATGCCTGATCCACTTTTTTTAGATACTGAAGGTGGAACCTCAAGATTAAATGTCAGACGTATTAAGATCACAAGCTGGGAAGAGTTGATCGCAACAGTTAAAGAGATAATTGCTCATCCAGAAGTTTGTAAAACCCTAGTGGTAGATACTGCAGACTGGGCTGAGGGTTTATGTACTGACTTCATTTGTAATAAGTATCGCAAAGCAAATATAGAGGACTTCGGTTTTGGTAAGGGCTACACCTACCTTGCTGAAGAGTTCTCTACCTTACTTCAACTATTATCCAAACTTGTCGATGTGGGAATTAATCCAGTAGTTATTGCTCATGGAAAGCCACGTAAATATGAGCTTCCAGAAGAACAAGGCCAATTCGACAGATGGGAAATGAAATTAACAAAACAATGTGCTCCATTAGTCAAAGAATGGTGTGACGTCTTACTTTTCTGCAACTATAAAACCTTTGTTATCACCACTGAAAATAACACAAAGAAAGCAAGTGGTGGCAAGCGAATAATGTATACAACTCATAATCCTTGCTGGGACGCAAAAAATCGCTTCAGTTTGGCTGATGAGCTAGACTTGGCTTTCAGTTCGATATCTCATTTATTTGCGGACGTGTCGCCTATAACGGGCCAACCTGAGCCTACAAAAGAGACATTACGACCTAACATTGAAAAGCTAAAAAACATGATTCAAGAAGCAGGTATTACTGAAGAAGACATCAAAGTAATCGTGGCAAATAAAGGTCATTATGCTCTCGATGCTGATATCTCGACTTATTCAGAGGACTTCATTACCAGATGGATCATTCCAAATTGGACAAAGATCATTCAAACAATCACCAAAAATAACGGAGGAATTTAAAAATGGCAGAAATTAATAATAACCAAAACATGATGTTGGATTGGAACGACTCCATTGAAAATGATGGACAAGCGTTCGTTCTGTTACCCGAAGGTGACTACAACTTCGTAGTTACAAATTTTGAAAGAGGAAGATTTCCTGGCGGAGCTAAAGTTCCTGCATGTAACAAAGCAGCAATAACTATTCAAGTAAATGCACCAGAAGGTGTATCAATTGTTAAATTTGATTTATTGCTTTATCGCTCATTAGAATGGCGTATTTCTGGGTTCTTCCGTAGCATTGGACAAAAGAAACATGGCGAAAAACTAACTATGGATTGGAACAAAGTTATCGGCTCAAAAGGACGTGCTCATTTCAAACAAAGAACATACGTTAATCAATCTGGTGAAGAAAAGACAGTCAACGATCTTGATCGTTTCATCGATTATGACCCTAAGTTTTTTATGGTTGAAGTCAGCGATGATGATCTTCCATTTTAGGAGGTAATTTATGGAATTAAGACCGTATCAAAATGAAGCTGTAAGTGCAATTTTTAATCAATGGAATAGCGGATTTAAGAATACATTACTTGTTTTGCCAACAGGTACAGGTAAGACGGTCGTTTTCTCAAAGGTTGTTGAAGAAGAAGTCAAAGATGGTAGTAAGGCATTAATTCTTGCCCATCGTGGTGAACTTCTCGACCAAGCATCGGACAAATTAAAGGTAGCTAGTGGGTTAGATTCTGCTTTAGAAAAGGCAGAGTCTACCTCCATAGGCTCACCGCTTGATGTCACAGTTGCATCGGTTCAAACATTATCTCAAGAAAAGCGACTAGCCAGATTTCCAAGAGATTACTTCCAAACAATCGTGGTGGATGAAGCACATCATTCGATGTCAGAAACTTACCAGCGAATATTAAAACACTTCGATACTGCAAGAGTACTAGGCGTAACAGCTACACCAGACAGAGCAGATCAAAAAAATCTAGGACAATTTTTCAACAGCAAGGCTTATGAATATTCAATGCATCAAGCAGTAAAAGATGGCTATTTATGCCCTGTTAGAGCACAGATGATACCACTTGAACTTGATATCAATAGCGTAGGAATTTCTAACGGTGATTATGCTGTCGGTGAAATTGGTGGTGCATTAGAACCTTACTTAAATAAAATTGCAATCGAAATGGTCAACTACTGCAAAGGTCGCAAGACAGTCGTATTTTTACCTTTGGTAAAGACCTCACAAAAGTTCTGCGATTTGATTAATGTTCATGGATTAAAAGCAGTCGAAGTTAATGGAAACTCACCTGATAGAGGCGAAATATTAAAAGACTTTGAAAATGGTGAGTACGATGTTCTTTGCAACTCAATGCTGCTTACTGAAGGCTGGGATTGCCCATCGGTAGACACAATAGTAGTTTTAAGACCTACAAAGATTAGAAGTTTATATCAACAAATGGTCGGTAGAGGCATGAGACTTAGTCCTGGTAAAAAGGAACTCCTATTATTAGATTTCTTATGGATGACAGAGCGTCATGACTTATGTAGACCCTCAGCTCTTATTTCAAAAGATGAAAGCATCGCAAAACGTATCGATAAATTGGTTATGGATACAGGCTGTGGCATTGACTTATTAGAAGCAGAAAGCAGAGCTGAAAATGATGTTATTCAAGAACGTGAAGCTGCACTTGCTCGTGAACTTGCTGCTATGAAGAAGCGTCAAAGAAAATATGTCGATCCGCTTGAATATGCACTTTCTATTTCAGCAGAAGACTTAGTTAACTATGAACCAACATTTACTTGGGAAATGGGACCTGTTACTGAAAAACAAAAATCATATCTTGAAAGAATGGGTATTTTAACAGACACAATTTCATGCTGCGGTCATGCAAGCTCAATTATTGAAAAGTTAAGAGCAAGACAAGACGAGCATTTAGCAACTCCAAAACAAATCAGATTACTTGAGAAGTATGGATTCTATCATGTCGGAACATGGGACTTTGATAGTGCAAGTAAGATGATTACTCGAATTTCAAATAATAGCTGGTTCTTACCTCGTGGCCTTGATGCTGCAAGTTATCAACCATAATGGGAGGAACACTATGGACAACATACTAGAAGCATTAAAATTCATCAATGTTGCCGACTTAAATTATCAAGAATGGATTAATGTCGGTATGGCTTTAAAAGCTGAAGGCTATGACTGCTCAGTATGGGATGAATGGTCCAGAAATGATTCAAGATATAAGGCGAATGAATGCGAAAGGAAATGGGCTACCTTTGGTGGTAGCTCAAATCCTATAACAGGCGGAACAGTAGTTCAAATGGCAAAGACCTATGGCTATACTCCGCATTCTTTTGCAGGAGACGGCTGTTTAAATTGGGATGATGTTATCGAATATGATGGCGATGGCATAACGTATGAAATACCAAAAACAATGACACCAGTTGAGCAGCTTATTCTTTATCTTGAAACCTTATTCAAACCAGAAGATTTAGTCGGATATGTAACAAATGATGTGTGGCAGGACGCAGAAGGAAAATGGATGCCATCAAAAGGCGTATACGATCGCACTGCACAAGAGCTTATAGATACACTAAAAAAGCACCCTGACGATTTAGGTGCAGCGATTGGTGATTGGAAAGAAGAGTGTGGTGCTTGGATTCGCTTTAATCCTTTAGATGGAAGAGGTGTTAAGAATGAAAACATCACTCGCTTTACTTATGCACTAGTTGAATCAGACGAAATGCCAATATCAGAACAAGATGCCTTTTATAGAAAACTTGAACTTCCAACAGCAACACTTACAAGCTCAGCAGGAAAGTCCATTCATGCAATCGTAAAGGTTGAAGCGAAGGACTATGAAGAATACAGAAAACGAGTGGATTTCCTATACGGTTTTTTAGAAAAGAACGGACTAAAGGTAGATAAGCAAAATCGCAATCCTTCGAGATTATCTCGAATGCCAGGTGTCACAAGATGCGGCAAAGAACAAACCTTAATCGCAACAAATATCGGTCGCAATTCTTGGATTGATTGGCTTGATTTTGTTGAGGGTGCAAATGATGAACTTCCAGGACTACAAAACTTAAAAGATCAACTGTTAGATCCGCCAGCATTACCTGAAGAACTCATTGAAGGAGTACTCCGATGCGGTCATAAGATGCTTATTTCAGGATCATCAAAAGCAGGTAAATCATTCTTGCTTATGGAACTTGCAGTTGCTCTATCAGAAGGAATGACGTGGATGGGTTTCAAATGTAAGAAATCAAGAGTGTTGTATATCAACCTAGAAATTGATTCAGCATCATTTATTAATCGTTTTGCTGAGATTTATAAGGCATTAAAAATTACACCGAAGCATAGCGACAATATTTCTATTTGGAACCTTCGTGGACATGCTGTTCCGCTTGATAAACTAGTGCCTAAACTAATAAGAAGAATATCAAATAAGCAATACAATGCAGTAATCATCGATCCAATTTACAAGGTTATTACAGGTGATGAAAACAATGCTTCAGAGATGGGTGCATTCTGTAATCAGTTTGACAAGATTTGTAACGAAACAGGATCGGCAGCTATTTACTGTCATCATCATTCAAAAGGTGCTCAAGGTTCAAAACGAGCAATGGATAGAGCGTCTGGTTCGGGTGTATTTGCACGTGATCCCGATGCACAACTGGATATGATCCAACTCGATGCACCAGAAGAATTTATAGCAAACTATGCCGACAACTTATCGGATACTGCATGGAAACTTGAATGTTCATTACGTGAATTCAAGAACTTCAAACCTCGCAATTTTTGGTTTAAATACCCTATCCATGTACTAGATACATCGGGTGACCTAGACAAACTTTTCTCGGAAGGTTCAACAGAAGCCAACCTAGCAAAATCAGGTAAGAGAGGTCAAACTCCCGAAACAAGAAAAGAAGAGTTTGATAGAGCATTCGATATCTGTTCTGAAGATGGAATTACAGCAAATGCGGAAACAGTAGCAGAGTATCTTGGCATAAAACCGAGAACTGTACGTGATAGAGTTAATGAATTTGCTGATAAATACAGTACGCATAAAGGTCTTATTACAAGGCATGAAAAAACTGGCGGAAAGGAAAACAACACGTAATCCGCCAAAAATTACAAAACTGGCGGAAAGGAAGAAAATCCCTATCTGCCACCAGAAAAAAACTGGCACAAAAACTGGCGGAAAGGGCTTATATATAGGTAGCTACCGCCACCAGCACCGCTGACGCTTTGTCGTAGTAGGATAAGGGCTTCAGAATCAGCCCTATCCCTACAACAAAAGCATCAACGTCAGCACAAGTTTTCTGCCAGACTCAAAAACTAAAAAGGAGCGAAGTTGATGAAATTATTTTTATTAATGGAACCACCTACAGTGACAGCTCAGCAAGCGAAGGTAGCGGTGGTTGGAAATAGACCTATGTTTTATAAGCCAGAGAAAGTTAAAACAGCAAGGCAAATGCTTATTAGACATCTGAAACCTTTCAAACCACCTAGCCCGTATGAAGGTGCGATTGAGCTTCATGTTGTTTGGTTATTTCCAAAAGGTAAATCACACAAGCATAACGAATGGCGGATTACCAAGCCTGATACTGACAACCTTCAAAAAATGCTCAAAGACTGTATGACAGATGTTGGTTTCTGGAAAGATGATGCACAAGTGGTAAAAGAGACAGTTGAAAAGCGATGGTCAGATGAACCTACAGGTATTTCAATAGAAATGGACAAATTAGATAAGATTCTAAAAGGAGGCTAGTACATGGACAAAAAAACTTATTTATCAAGATATCATAATTTGGTATTGAAAATGAATCATTTAAAAAATGATATTAATAGATGTCAGGAACTAGCAGACTCCATTCCTGGTCCTAAGTATGATGATATGCCTAGAAATCCTAATAGAAATACGGATGCACCATTTGTAAAGTGGATACTTCGTAAGATTGATAATGAGCATGAATTAGAAAGACTCGAACCTCAAGCCGAAAGATTAAGAAATGAAACTTTAGATGCTATTGCTAACATAGGTGATACAGAATTAGAATCAGTGCTTATTCATCGTTATATCTATTGGAAGTCTTGGAACGAGATATCTGATCTAATATTTGCTTCATCAAGCACTGTTAGAAGACTACATAACAAGGCTATGGAACAATTTAATATACCAGAATAAAATGGCAAGGCATGACAAGGCGTGGCAACTTGTGACAAGCAAGTCTATGTGGTATGATATAATTGGCAAAAGCCATAGAGATAGTGAAGGTCAACAGAGTCAAATCTGCTGGCCTTTTTTCATGCCAAAAGGAGGAATTGCTGTGCCAAGTAAGCCAAAGAAACCATGTGCATTTCCTGGTTGTCCTAAACTTACTTTAGATGTTTATTGCGAAGAGCATGCTTCATTAAGACAGAAACAATATGATCGTTATAACAGAGCACCAAATCATGATAAGAAGTATGGTAACAACTGGAAACGTATACGTGGGTTGTATGTAAAGAAGCATCCACTTTGTGAGAGATGTTTAAAGGAAGGAAGAATCACACCTGTTGAAGAGGTTCATCACATCGTACCTCTTTCTCGTGGAGGAACTAACCAGTTTAGTAATTTAATGTCGCTATGCCAAAGCTGTCATACAATAATCCATTATGAAATTGGTGACCGCAGTTGATGGTAGGGGGAGTCAAATCTCTACAAATTTTTAATTCGACACCGAGGCTGGGGTTTCGTGCGAATTTTTTTCATTTCAAAGGGGGTATTAAGCGATGGCGAAGGACGGTACTGCTAGAGGCGGTGCAAGAATAGGTAGTGGAAAGAAACCTACCAACAAAAATAAGGTGGAAGTGTTAACTACAACCTTTGATAATATGTCGGATTTTGTTACACCAGATGAAATTGAAGGTGTCGATGTTCCACCGATAAAAGATTATTTAAAAGCAAAGCAAAAAAATGGAAAAGACTTATATGCTGAGGACATTTTCAAGACCACTTACTTGTGGCTAAAGAAACGAGGCTGTGAAAACCTAGTCGGTAATCAATTAATCGAACAGTATGCGATGAGTGTTTCTCGTTGGATTCAATGTGAAGAAGCGATATCAGAATTTGGTATGCTAGCAAAACATCCAACAACAGGAAATGCAATCGCCAGTCCGTTTGTTTCAATGTCGCAGGCATATATGAAACAAGTAAACCAAATCTGGTATCAAATCTATTCCATCATTCAAGACAATGGATCAGCTGAAATTGACGAACTTGATCCACAGGATTTAATGATGGAAAAATTACTGAAAGCCAGAAAAATGTAAGAGGAGGAAAATGTAAATGTACGAAAAAGTAAATCCATGCCATCCAGATAAGGTTGCAGATAGAATTGCTGGTGCTATTGTTGACTTAGCATACAAGCAAGCAGAAAATCCAAGAATCGCAGTTGAGGTATTAATTGGTCATGGTAAATGTCATATTATTGCGGAAACTTCTGTATTTATTTCTGAAGGCGATGTTCTTGATGCAGTTCATAGAATAGCTGGTGAAATCATGGTTGACTATAAAGAAGTGCCACAAGATATTAATTTAGCATATAACCAAGCCGATAGAATTCGCTGTGGGGATAATGGAATCTTTAAAGGAGTACCACTTACTAAAGAGCAAAAGAAACTATCGAAGATTGCTCATAGCATTTATACAAAGTATCGCACTGACGGTAAATACATCCTCAATGGTGATCGATTGATTATTTGTCAAAGTAATGCTAATAAAGCTGAAATCCAAAACGAGTATCAAGATGCCGAAATAAATCCTATCGGTGATTGGACTGGCGGAACTGACGTAGATACTGGTGCAACTAATAGAAAACTTGGATCTGATATGGCCGACTCAGTTACTGGCGGTGGGCTTCATGGTAAAGACCTATCCAAAGCTGATGTAAGCGTAAATATCTATGCTTGGTTAAAGGCTCAAGAAACAGATGCTCCTGTTGAATTTTGCTGTGCTATTGGAGATGAGATTATCGATGGCAGACCATATTCAGAAATCGTTGAGATCGTTCGTGAGTTCATTAGTGATCTAGGCGGTTTTGAGAAATTTGCAGAATGGGGATTAGTATAATGGCAAAAACATCAGTAAAAGAATTCAAATTAGTTAATGTCGAGTTGTTAGTGCCGTACGCTAACAATGCAAGAACCCACTCTAAAGAGCAAATTAAGAAGATACAATCATCACTTCGAGAGTTCGGTTTTATTAATCCTTTGATTATTGATAGAGAACATAACGTTCTAGCTGGGCATGGTAGACTTGCAGCAGCCAAAGCTGAAGGCTATAAAGAGGTGCCATGTGTATTTGTTGAGGACTTAACTGAAGCTCAGAAGAAAGCATACATTCTTGCAGATAACCGTATGGCTCTTGATGCTGGTTGGGATGAAGAACTATTAGCAGTAGAACTTGAAGGTTTATCTGATCTAGGTTTCGATTTATCACTTACTGGTTTTGATGAAAAGGAACTATCTAACCTATTCAAAAGTGATGAGGCTGAAATAGAAGATGACGATTACGATTTAACAGAAGCTTTAGAAAAAGCAGCATTCGTGGAATATGGTGATCGCTGGATTGTTGGTCGCCATGTTTTAGTTTGTGGTGATGCTACCAATCCAGATGATGTCAATAAACTCATGGATGGCAAAAGAGCAAACTTGCTTCTGACCGATCCGCCTTACGGAGTTTCGTTCACGAGTTCAAGTGGACTCAAGATTAAAAATGACTCACTCAAGAATGAAGAGTTCTATCAGTTCTTATTGAAGGCATTTAAGAACATGGTTGATCACTGCGAGCCTGGTGCATCGGCTTATTGTTTCCATGCAGATACAGAAGGATTGAACTTCAGAACAGCTTTTCATGATGCAGGACTGCACTTAGCAGGTTGTTGCATTTGGGTGAAAGACTCCCTGGTTTTAGGTAGATCCGATTATCAGTGGCAACATGAACCTATACTTTATGGTTTCTTAAAAAATGGTACACATCGCTGGTATTCGGATAGAAAGCAAACAACTATCTGGAACTTCAAAAAACCAAAAAGAAATGAAAATCATCCAACGAGTAAGCCACTTGACCTTCTTTCATATCCTTTAAGAAACAGCTCACAAGAGAATGCCATTGTTGTTGATACCTTTGGTGGCTCAGGTTCCACTTTGATGGCCTGCGAACTGACAAATAGAATCTGCTACACAATGGAAATCGATGAAAAGTATGCGTCAGTTATTCTAAGAAGATACGTTGAAAACACAGGTGATGCTGAAAATGTTTATTGTATCAGAAACGGACAAAAAGTAGCATACGCAGATGTTGTTAAGCAAGTTGATGGCAGTTCAGATAATTCTAGTACTAATGACTTGATATAAATGCCGTTTAGAGCGATATATATAGTACCTTAAAGGAGGTATAGAAATGGCAGAGAAAACAATAGAAGAATTAAGAACTGAGCTAAAGGAAACTTGTGAAAAGTATGATACAAGATTTTCTGGGATTGAGTATTTAGTTAACTATTACATTACTTCACTGAAATGGACTGAGAAAGAAGCACTCGAATATGCGTTGAAGTTATTTCACAATGGAACAATCACACAGATTAAATTGATAGGTAAAGATGGTAACGAATTATGATAACCAAAAAGCAACTTGCTGAATTAAGAACCACGTATCCAAAAGGTACAAGGATCGAACTACTGAAGATGGACGATTTTCAAGCACCGCCACTTGGCACAAAAGGAACGGTCATTGGAGTTGATGATATTGGCTCCATTTTAGTTCATTGGGACAACGGAAGTTCGCTTAATCTTATATATGGCGAAGACCTATTTAAAGTAATAACCGATGACAAAGTTTGATATATAAGTATATCAAAAATAGTTGAAAAATACTTCTCAAATGACTTGATATAAAGTGGCTTTAGAGTGATATATATACACGACAAAAGAAACACACAAGTCTAATGAGGAGGATTAAAATGAAAGAAAAAATTAAAAACCAAATTGACAACATGAAGAATCAAACAATCGGTGTTGAAATTGAAATGAACAGCATTACAAGAAAGAAGGCAGCAGAACTTGTAGCCGATTTCTTTGGAACCAGAGCGTGGAACGCAGCAAGCGAATACGGGTATTCAACATGGGCCTGCAAAGACACAAGCGGTAGAGTTTGGAAATTTCAAAAGGATGTAAGCATTGCTGGACTAGACGATGAAAAATGCGAAATGGTGACACCAATTCTTAAATACGAAGATATCAATGCATTACAAGAGATAATCAGAATTCTTAGAAAGGCTGGAGCAAAAAGCGATGCAACAAGAATGTGTGGAGTTCACATTCACATTGGAGCAAACGGACACACACCAAAGACAATGAGAAACTTAACAAACATCATGGCAAGCCACGAGAGTTTATTAGCAGTATCATTAGAAATTGATAGAAGCAGAATCGGAAGATACTGCAAAACGGTTGATCCAAGATTCCTTACAGCATTAAACAAAAAGAAGCCATCAACAATGAGCGGTTTCGCAGATGTTTGGTATAGAAGCCAAAACGAAGATTATGGAAGAACTCAACATTACAATGGTTCAAGATACCACATGCTAAACTTCCATGCAACCTTCACAAAAGGAACAATTGAATTCAGACTATTCCAATTTGATGCACCTAAAGATGGCAAGCAAAACGGGCTTCACGCAGGACAACTTAAGAGTTACATTCAATTATGCCTAGCCTTAAGTCAAATGGCTAAGGAAGCCAAAGGAGCCTCACCAAAGCCACAACAAAACGAGAATCCTAAATACGCAATGAGAACTTGGCTACTTAGACTTGGATTCATTGGTGAGGAATTCGCAACAGCAAGAGAGTTCTTAACAAAGAGATTATCAGGCGATGCAAGCTTTAGAAGCGGGGTAAGACCTGCTTCTACGGTTTCAGCTTAAGGAGGTGCAGCATGAGTAAATACTACATTGCTTATGGTAGCAACCTTAACATTAACCAGATGAAAAGAAGATGTCCAACTGCAAGAGTTATAGGGACTGGGTTCATTGAAGATTATGAACTTCTCTTCAAAGGAAGCAAAACTGGTGGTTACCTAACAATTGAAAAAGCGGAAGGCAAATCACTGCCAGTTGCTATTTGGAAAGTAACTGAACTTGATGAACAAGCACTTGATAGATACGAAGGTTATCCAACCTTTTATTATAAAGCTGATGTTGAAATTGATATCAAAGGGATCAAAACAGGCAAAGAGTATCGAAAGAAAGCATTCGTTTATATCATGCACGAGGATCGAGATGTAGGGATGCCTTCAAAGTACTATGTGATGACTTGTCTTGAAGGTTATAAAACATTTGGATTTAGTCCTAAGTATCTAGAAGATGCAATATTAAAAAGTATGGAGGTTAGCAATGAAAACAACAACTGATTTTATTAAAACTTGTCCTTTGTGTGGTAAGGAGTACAAAGGCCATCCAGCGATTTCAAGAGTAGATAACCAAACACCGATATGCCCTACTTGCGGAACCAGACAGGCTCTTGAGGGACTTGGTTTGAAACCTGACGAAATTGAAAAGATAATACTCGAAATTCCAAAAATTGAGGATTTGTAAAGATTTATATCAAAACAAGGAAGTCGACTTAATATGGTCGGCTTTTCTTTTACAAAAATATGGAGGATGAGGTTTTGGGAAGATTAAAGACTTATGTTCCTACCAAGTTCAAAGCCAAAAACTCCGTTTACAGTAAAGAAGCAGCAAACAGAGCTGTATGCTTTATTGAATCACTAAAACACACAGATGGAGTTTGGTATAAAAAGCCGTTTGAACTCCTTAATTGGCAGGAACAAATAATTAGAGACGTATTTGGAATTTTGAAGCCAAATGGATATAGACAGTTTAATACTGCATACATCGAAATACCAAAGAAACAAGGAAAGAGTGAACTAGCAGCAGCGGTCGCTCTTTTACTTACTTGTGGAGACTTTGAAGAAGGTGCTCAAGTATATGGTTGTGCTGCTGATAGAAACCAAGCGAAGATTGTATTCAATGTTGCAAAGAAAATGGTCGAGCTTAATAAGACATTGAAAAAAGCAGTTAAGATCTCTGAATCAAAAAATAGAATCGAATACAAAAACAGCTTTTATCAGGTTCTTTCTGCAGAAGCTTACTCAAAGCATGGCTTCAATATACATGGTGTTGTATTTGATGAGCTTCATGCTCAACCAAACAGAAAACTATATGATGTTATGACAAAAGGTTCTGGTGATGCCAGAAAGCAACCTTTGTTTTTTCTTATTACAACAGCAGGTGATGATACAAATTCTATTTGTTATGAAGTGCATCAAAAAGCAATGGATATCCTTGAAGGAAGAAAAATTGATCCAACATTTTATCCTGTCATTTATGGTGCTGATCCTGATGATGATTGGACTGATCCAGAAGTTTGGAAAAAGGCTAATCCTAGTCTAGGAGTGACAGTAGACATTGAAAAAGTAAGAGCTGCTTGTGAATCCGCAAAGCAAATGCCAAGTGAAGAGAACTCCTTCAGGCAGTTAAGGTTAAATCAATGGGTGAAACAAGAAAAACGCTGGATGCCCATGCGGAAGTATGATGCTTGCTATGTTGATTTTAATCCAGAAGATCTGGAAGGTCGTCTATGTTATGGCGGACTTGACCTCTCGTCTTCAATGGATATTACAGCCTTTGTACTTGTCTTTCCGCCACAAGAAAATGAAGATAAATATCATGTATTACCTTACTTTTGGATACCTGAAGAGAATATGAAGCAAAGAGTAAGTCGTGACCATGTTCCATATGATTTATGGACATCACAAGGTTATCTAAAAACAACAGAAGGTAATGTTATCCACTATGGTTATATCGAGTCCTTTATTGAGGAACTAGGAAAAAAATATAACATTAAAGAAATAGCCTTTGACCGATGGGGTGCTGTTCAGATGACTCAAAACCTAGAGAACATGGGTTTCACAGTTGTTCCCTTTGGACAGGGTTTTAAGGATATGAGTCCACCAACAAAGGAACTTATGAACTTGGTTGTTGGCAAGCGTATCGCACACAATGGTAATCCAGTCCTTCATTGGATGATGGATAATATCTCAATTAGAGAAGATCCAGCTGGAAACATTAAAATGGATAAATCTAAATCAGTAGAAAAAATAGATGGTGCTGTAGCAACGGTTATGGCACTTGATAGAGCAATAAGAAACGAAGGATCTTCTGAGTCTATATATGATTCAAGAGGTCTTTTATTTATTTAAGGAGTGATAGATATGGGAATATTTAAAGGTATTTTTAAGGCAAGAGATAAGCCTGAAAATAGAACAGTTGGAAGCAATTATATATTTTACATGGGTGGCTCAACTGCTGGAAAGACTGTGACAGAACGAAGTGCTATGCAAATGACTGCAGTTTATTCTTGTGTTCGTATCTTGGCTGAGGCTGTTGCTGGGCTTCCACTTCATTTTTATAGATATAAAGATGATGGAAGTAAGGAAAAAGCACTGGATAGTAACTTATATCGTTTATTACATGATGAACCTAATCCTGAAATGAGTTCATTTGTATTTAGAGAAACGCTAATGACTCATTTGCTTTTATGGGGTAATGCTTATGCTCAAATTATTAGAAATGGTAAAGGTGAGATTATTGCTTTATATCCTCTAATGGCAAACAAAATGACGGTAGATAGAGACGATGAAGGTCACCTTTACTACAGTTATTCAAGAAGTACGGAAGAAGCTAATGCAAAAGAAAACTCAACTGTTGTATTATCTCCTAGAGAAGTACTTCATATTCCTGGACTTGGATTTGATGGACTAGTTGGTTACTCACCAATAGCAATGGCAAAGAATGCAATAGGTCTTGCAATGGCGACTGAAGAATATGGAGCTAAGTTCTTTGCAAATGGTGCAGCACCTTCTGGTGTACTTGAGCATCCAGGAACAATAAAAGATCCAGCAAGACTTAGAGAAAATTGGAATTCTACATTTGGTGGTTCAATAAACTCAGGTAAAGTTGCTGTTCTTGAAGAAGGAATGAAGTATACACCAATTTCTATCTCACCAGAACAAGCACAGTTTTTAGAAACAAGAAAGTTTCAGATAAATGAAATAGCTCGTATCTTTAGAGTTCCGCCTCATATGTTAGCGGACCTAGAAAAATCAAGCTTTTCAAATATCGAGCAACAGTCATTAGAGTTTGTGAAATATACACTTGATCCCTGGGTTATTCGTTGGGAACAAAGCTTATATAGATCCTTACTTACAGTTGATGAAAAAAAGAAATATTTCTTCAAGTTCAATTTAGAAGGTCTTTTGCGAGGAGATTATGCTTCTAGGATGTCTGGTTATTCAACAGCAAGACAAAATGGATGGATGTCTGCAAACGACATTCGTGTACTTGAAAACCTAGATAAGATCCCTACTGAACAAGGTGGAGATCTTTATTTAATTAATGGCAATATGCTCCCACTAGGTGATGCTGGAGCTTATGCAAATAAAAATAAGAAGGAGGAAAACGCCGATGAACAAGTTTTGGAATTGGATAAACCAAACAGAAACGGAAGTGGCCGAAAGAGTCCTAGTACTTAACGGAACAATCGCAGAGGAGTCATGGTTTGATGACGAGATTACTCCACGAATGTTCAAAGAAGAACTCGGTAGTGGAACAGGTCCTATTACTATTTGGATCAATAGTCCAGGCGGTGACTGTATCGCAGCAAGTCAGATTTATTCAATGCTCATGGATTACAAAAGTCCTATCACTGTGAAAATTGATGGAATTGCAGCTAGTGCAGCTTCAGTTATTGCAATGGCTGGTACAAAAGTCCTAATGAGTCCTACAGCCCTTATGATGATTCACAATCCGTCAACTACAGCATTTGGTGACCATAAAGACATGGCAAAGGCTATTGAACTACTTGATGAAGTTAAAGAATCAATCATCAATGCCTATGAGATTAAAACAAATCAAACAAGAACTGTTTTAAGTCACCTAATGGATTCAGAAACATGGATGAATGCAAAAAAAGCGATTGAACTGGGCTTTGCTGATGCGATTTTAGAAGATACAAAAAAGATGATCGCAGCAGAAAGCTTTCAGTTTTCTACTCGTGAGTTTGAAAATCATCTACTTAACAAAATAGTAGATAAGGTGAGACCTACACCTAAAAAAGAAGGTCGTAAAGTCACTGAGCTTAAAAATGAGCTCAACAAAATCAAAAAATATATTTAATGGAGGAAAAGAAAAATGACTATTATTGAATTACGTGAAAAACGTGCAAAAACCTGGAGTGCAATGGAAACATTCCTTGACTCTCATAGAAATGAGAAAGGTGTACTTAATATGGAAGACGATGTTACGTACTCTAAAATGGAAAGAGATCTTGATGATCTTACCAATGAAATTAAACGTCTTGAAAGAAAAGATATGATTGAAGCTGAACTTAATAAGCCTGTTTCAAATCCTATCACTGCAAAACCAATGACATCTGATAAAGAAGATGAAAAAACTGGTCGTGCATCTAATGCTTATAAGAAGAGTTTCTGGAATGTAATGAGAAACAAGCATTCTAATGCTCAAATTCTAAATGCATTACAAGAAGGAACAGACTCTGAAGGTGGTTTTCTTGTACCAGATGAATTTGAACATACTCTTATTCAATCACTTGAAGAAGAAAACATTTTCAGAAAACTTGCTCACGTCATTACAACTTCTACTGGTGATAGAAAAATCCCTGTTGTAGCTTCTAAAGGTAGTGCTTCTTGGGTAGATGAAGAAGGCACAATTAATGATAGCGATGATGCATTCACTCAAGTTTCAATCGGTGCATACAAGCTTGGAACTCTTATTAAAGTTTCTAACGAACTATTGAACGACTCAGTATTTAATCTTGAAGCATACATTTCAAAAGAATTCGGTAGAAGAATCGGTACTAAAGAAGAAGAAGCTTTCTTCAATGGTAATGGTGTAGGCAAGCCAGTCGGTATCTTTAATGCAACAGGCGGTGCTCAAACTGGTATTACTACAGCAAGTGCAACTGAGATTAAAGCCGATGAAATTATTGATTTATTCTATTCTCTTAAAGCTTCTTACAGAAAAAATGCTGTATGGATTGTAAATGATGCAACAATTAAGGCTATCAGAAAACTTAAGGATGCTAATGGTAACTACCTATGGCAACCTGCTTTAACTAGTGGAACACCAGACACATTACTTGGTAGACCTGTTTATACATCAAGCTATGTTCCTACAATTGCTGCAGGTGCAAAGACTATTGCATTCGGTGATTTCTCATATTATTGGATTGCGGATAGACAAGGTCGTAACTTCAAGAAGTTATCTGAACTTTATGCTGCAACTGATCAAACTGGTTTTGTTGCAACACAAAGAGTTGACGGTAAACTTATCCTTCCAGAAGCAATTAAAGTGTTAGTACAACACGCTTAACGGAGGTAAAGATTATGAGTTATAATACAAAGAACTATACCGAACAAGGTGGAGATAAAACAGTTATAGGTGGAACGCTTGAAATATTAGAGGGAGCAACCGTAAAAGGACTCCCTCTTCCTATTGCTGAAAATTTGCCAGAAAGTACTGTTGCATCGTTAAACACTTTAAAAGAAAGTTTTAATGCTTTGCTTATTAATCTTAAAGATGCAGGTTTGATGGAAAAAGATGAATTTACAACTAGTGTTGCAGCAATTTCAAATCCGACAGGAGAGTCTTTAATTACCAACCATTCAAAAATTAGGACTATTACTTATGACAATAACATAGCAACTATTGATGTTCCTATTAATGAACTAGTGGAATTTGATAGTTCTAATCCAGCACAAGGCATTCATAAATGGATAGGATTGTCTATCGGCACAGGCAGAAGCTCAATAATTGGAGTTACCTATAATGGCACATATGATCTAGTACAAGCAGATGTTAACGAAGCTACAAATGCTGGGTGTCCTGAAGGCAGTTTTGTACTTTGGTTAAAATGTGATGAGGTTATTAATACACCTAAAATTATAACGATTTCAAGAGCAGGATATACGACAGAAACAATTACTATCAATGTTATAGATAGTGAAAATTAAGATAGGAGGCAACAGACATGGCTACAGTAGACTTATTAAGCAAGGTAAAAATGAATTTAATACTTGAACATTCACAGGATGATGGTCTGATTACTGGCTTCATTTCTGCTGCCGTTTCTTATGCTGAAAGTTATCAGCATCTAGAAGCAAATTACTATCAAACTCATGCAATTCCACCAACTACAGAACAAGCAATCATTATGCTTTCAAGCCATTTCTATGAAAGTCGAGACGGATCAACTGGAGGTTTCTTTGCAGACAACACAAATGCAGCAGAACAAACATGGAAAACAGTAAATTTGCTTTTAAGAATAGATAGAAATTGGAAGGTATAAGGCTATGGGACTTGGTTTAATGAACAAAAATGCACAGCTTTGTATTCTTCAAAACACTATCGATTCTGAGGGTTTTTCTGGGCGGTCAGTTGTTGTTTTAGAAAACATACGAGTGTTTGTTGAAGCTAAACATGGAAGCGAACGCTGGGCAAATTTGGCGGCATTTAGTGAAGCAACTGACTTATTTAGATTCCGAAGGATACCTAATATTACCGTTGATACTAAGCATTACATCATGTTTAACGGATTTAAATATAACATTTTATCAGTCGAGGATGTCAAAGGAAGGAATATGTATGTTGAGGTGCTAGCTAAAAAGGTGGAGGCTTCAAATGGCTAAATGTACTTATAAACTTCCTGAAGACTTACTAAAAAAACTATCAACTCTAGGTTCTAAAATGGATGAAATTAGTGAAGTAGTTCTTGAGGCTGGTGGAGAGGTTGTTTTAGATAAGGTCAAATCAAATCTTGAAGGATCATTGAGTGGTGAGTCTAGCGGTGAGTTGGTTTCTTCACTTGGCCTTACAGGTGTCAGAATTGATAGGAATGGTAACTCAAACATTAAAATCGGTTTTAGTGAGCCAAGAAAAGATGGTAGTTCAAATGCTATGGTTGCAAATATTATTGAATATGGTAAGCATGGACAACCTGCTAAACCTTTTCTAAAACCTGCTAAGTCATCTTCTCAAAAACAATGTATTGAAGTAATGACTAAAAAATTAGAGGAGGAGATTAATAAAGCATGAACATATTATCAGAAACAAAAGAGCTTATTCAAAACTTGGATATTCCTGTTGAGACGGGGGTATTTAGTGGAACAGCTCCTGAAACTTATGTAGTTTTAGTTCCATTGGTTGATTCGTATCCGTTATCAGCTGATGATAAACCAGAAGTGGATTATCAGGAACTAAGGATTTCTCTTTTTTCTAAAATTAATTATCTAAAGATTAAAAATGAGATCATAAGAGATCTTATCAATAATTCTTTCTATGTTACTGAAAGAAGATATAACGGATTTGATACTGAGAGTGGCTATTATCAGTACTCAATAGACATAGCCAAAAATTATTTATTCGAGGAGGAAAAACAATAATGGCAACAATTGGTTTAGACAAACTTTATTATGCTACGATCACTGAAGATCAGGATGGAGAAGAAACATATGGAACTCCAGTACAACTTGCAAAAGCAATCTCTGCTGATTTATCTGTAGAATTAAATGAGGCAACTCTTTATGCGGATGATGGCCAAGCAGAAGCTGTTAAGGAATTCAAGAGTGGAACTTTATCTCTTGGAATTGATGATATCGGAAGCGAAGCTGCAGCTGCACTTGTAGGTGCTGTTGTAGATACAAATGGTGTATTAGTCTCTGGCGGAGAGGATGCATCTAAGTATGTGGCTATCGGATTTAGAGCAAAGAAAGCAAATGGCAAATACAGATATTACTGGCTTTATAGAGTTCTATTTGGAGTTCCTGCTACTAACCTTGCAACAAAGGGTGATTCTATTACATTCTCAACTCCAACTATTGAAGGAACGATCTTTAGACGAAACAAAACAGATGGAAATAATAAACATCCGTGGAAAGCTGAAGTTAACGAGACTGGTTCTAATACAGCTATTATAGATGCTTGGTACAATTCTGTTTATGAACCTGTATTTGAAACTGAAATTCCAACTGGAGGTGGTGAATAATGGCTGATGAAAGAAGTGCTGTAATCAAAATAGGTGATACAGAGTATGAACTTTTACTTACCACTAAAGCAACAAAGGAGATCGCTAAGAAGTATGGCGGACTATCAAATCTTGGCGATAAGTTAATCAATAGTGAAAACTATGAAGAAGCAATATCTGAGATTGTATGGCTTATTGTAACTTTAGCAAATCAACCTATTCTTATCTATAACTTCAAAAACAAAGATAAGAAAAAGGAACTCTTAACAGAAGATGAAGTTGAACTATTAACTACACCTAATGACTTAGCTACATATAAAGATGCAATTACAGAAGCATTGTTTAAAGGCACAAAACGAAATGTTGAGAGTGAAGAAACAAAAAACGCACTGGGCGAGTAAGTGACGAAGAGTTATTTACTCGTCTTTTATATTACGGCTTGAGTCAACTACATTTGACACAGGATGAGGTTTGGTTCATGCCTTTTGGTCTGCTTTTGGATTTATGGGAATGTCATAAGCAATACACAGGTATTTCAAAACCTATGGTAGAACATTTTATTGAGGACATTATCCCAGACAATATTTAAAGGAGGTGAACGCAAATGGCAGAGAATTTTGGCTTAAAAATAGGTCTTGAAGGCGAGAAAGAGTTTAAATCACAACTTGCAGAAATTAACCAATCATTTAAGGTCTTAGGATCTGAAATGAAACTAGTTGATTCTCAGTTTGATAAGAATGACAACTCGGTTGATGCTTTAACAGCTAAAAATCAAGTGCTCGAAAAATCTATCGATTCTCAAAAACAAAAGATTGAGACTTTGCGTTCAGCTCTTTCTAATGCTTCAGACTCATTCGGTGAGACCGATAAAAGAACTCAAAACTGGAAAGTCCAATTAAACAATGCTCAAGCAGAACTAAACAAGATGGAAAAAGAACTGAAGGATAATACTTCAGCTCTAGATTCTACTGGAAAAGAAATGGATGAGGCAAAGAAGTCAGCCGATAAAATGGGTGATGAAATTGCCGTTTCAGGTAAAAAAGCGGAAGAATCATCACCAAGATTTCAAGCTTTAGGCTCTGTTTGTAAGGCTGTGGGAGTAACAATGGCTGCAGCGTTTGCTGCGGTTACAGCGGCTGCTGTTGCGGCAGGTAAGGCATTAATTAGCATGACAAAGGAAGGTGCTGCTTATGCTGATACTGTCTTAACAGAAAGTACTGTTACAGGTATTGCTACAGATAAACTTCAAGAGTATATGTACGCTGCCGAGTTGGTTGATGTTTCAACTGATACTTTAACAAAGTCAATGGCAAAACAAATCAAGTCCATGAAAGCTGTTCAAGATGGTACAAAACTATCAGTAGAAGCTTATGAGAAACTTGGTGTTGGCGTATTGAATGCAGATGGATCATTAAGAAATTCAGATGACGTATATTGGGAAGTTATCGATGCTTTAGGAAAAATAGCGAACGAAACTGAACGTGATGCGTTAGCAATGCAGATTCTAGGTAAATCAGCTCAAGAGTTAAATCCTATAATTACATCTGGTGCAGATAGAATGAAGGAACTCGGTGAACAAGCACATGAGGCTGGCTATGTGTTATCAGATGAAATGCTTAATGCTTATGGTGCTTTAGATGATCAACTTCAATATTTGAAGAATGGCTCTACAGCACTAAAGAATGCTTTAGGTACGATTCTATTACCGATTTTAACTGATCTTGCTACTGACGGTGTTTCATTACTTAGCGAGTTTACAAAAGGAATAAAAGACTGCAATGGTGATGTTTCTAAAATGTCAGAGGTAGTAGGTAAAGTACTACCTAAGTTTTTAAATATGATTCTTAAGTATATTCCTCAAATTATGAAGATGGCTTTGACTATTGTTGAATCGATAGCAAGTGCGATTATGGACAATCTTGATGTTTTAATTGATACAGCATCTGAGATTGTTTTTTCATTACTTGAGGGTGTTCTTAAAGCTATGCCAAAGCTAGCGGAAGGTGCAATAAAACTAGTTAAGACTTTAGCAAATGGAATCCTAGCAAATCTTCCTAAAATTCTTGAAGCTGCAATTATATTAGTTGTCACTTTAGCAAACGGAATATCAGATGCACTTCCAGAGTTAATACCCGCAATAGTAGCAGTTATTGCTCAGCTTGTAAACACACTAGTTGATAATTTACCTTTGATACTTGATGCAGCTTTGAAATTAGTAAAAGGTCTTGCTGATGGAATAATTACTGCAATACCAGTTTTAATTCAGTCACTTCCAGAGATTATCATCTCAATTGTTGATTTTCTACTGGATGCGATTCCGCAGATAATCGATGCTGGAATTGAACTACTGACTAGTTTAGTTGATGCTTTGCCGACTATTATTGCTGCAATTATTGAGGCTATACCTCAGATTATAGAAGGCATCATTAATGCTGTCTTTGAGGCGATTCCTCAAATCATCGATGCAGGTATTAGATTATTTGTGTCTTTAATAGAAAATCTCCCTACAATCATTGAAACAATAGTTACTGCGATTCCACAGATTATCACTGGTATTGTAAATGCACTGATTGGTAACATAGATAAAATTATAATGGCTGGAGTTCAGCTTTTTATGGCTTTAATAACAAACTTACCAACTATCATTCAAGAACTTCTTAAGGCTATACCTCAAATTGTAAGTTCAATTGTAAATGCATTTGGTTCAGGCTTCGGTCAGATGTCAGATGTAGGTAAGAACTTAGTTAGAGGATTATGGGAGGGTATTCAAGGCCTATCAAGTTGGATTTGGGACAAAGTTTCTTCATGGGCTGGTGATTTATGGAGTGGTATTAAAAGCTTCTTCGGTATCAAGTCACCATCTAAGAAGATGGCATGGATTGGTGACATGTTAATGGAAGGCATGGCTGACGGCATTGATGATGGTTCAGCTGAAGCAGTTAAATCTGCTGATAGTGCTACAGAAAGAATAAACGATGTATTCAATGGATTGTCAAAGGAAGCTAATTTCAAAGTTCATACCAATATTAATGGCGATGAAACAAAGAAATCAATCCTTGATAGTATCAGCGATGTGTATCTATCTTTGAAAAATAGTGTAAAAGATGGACTTGGTAGCATCAATGAGATGCGTGAGTCTACGCAAAGAATAGAAGTAAGTGTTCCAGTTTATTTAGATGGGGAGGAAATTGCTACTGCAACAGGTAAAATCCAAAGCAGTAGAAACTTTACTTATAAGAGAGCAATGGGGGTGTAATAAGATGTCATTTTTAATTTACTTAAAAAGCGGTCCATTGCAGACTGAAGTAGATAAAGTTTTATCTTGTGAAACTGACATTACTCTCAAAGGTGTTAAGACCTTATCATTTGAAACTTTACTTACGGATGAGCTCTTAGAAAAAGTTACGAACACAGATCTTGTTGTTAATTACGAAGGTGATTATTACGATGTAATATCTGTAGCTCGTTCTCTTTCAAGAGGGCTATATGTATTAAAAATAGGTTGTGAACACGTCTCATATAGGCTTAATGAGTATTCAAAAACTTCATTTGTGGAAACTGGTACGCCACGACAGATTTTAGCAAAGATACTTGAAGATACTGAATTTCAAATCGGTATTGTTGACTCACAAACAATAACAACATTTGAGGTAAATGAAGAATCAACAGTGAGAAGCATTATCTTAAAACTGGCAGATAAGCTAAACATGGATGTTGGTTTTGATTTCTATTCAGTATCGCTTTATAGGCACAAAGGTAGAGAAGTGCCTGTAGAAATTATTGATGATAATGTTGTCTCTATTTCTAAAACAGTAAAAACATCAAGAGTTAATCCTGCCTATTCAATAACTATTAGAAATAATAAAGAGATAACCGTAGGTGACGAACTTCACTTGAAGTTTACAAAACTAGGAATTGATGAAAATGTAAGACTTATTGGGATTAAGGCTAAGCCTTATGTATCAAAAAACATAGAACTTGAAGTTGGCGAAAGTGAAGCAACTCTTGAAGCGGATTTAGTTAAAACTGAAAAAGAAACCGTTTCTAAAAACACTTCGTACTATGGCGTTAAGATATCTGAAAATAATGGTCTGACAATTGAAAGAGGAGATAATGCCGCCAAAATAATAATGAACGCTGACGAGTTTAGAATGCAGGCATTAGGCGGTCTAGGTACACTTGAAGATAAGCTTTACTTTGATCCTGTGTCAGGCAACTACAAATTCAAAGGTTCGATTGAAGTAATAGGTGGAAACATCAACATCAATAATCAATTCATTGTAGATCAAAACGGAAATGCGTATATGTCAGGTGATGCTACTATTTATGGTGGCAAGTACTATGCTGGTCAGCCAGGAGGTTCTGAAGGTTTCTCGCAAATGACTGCTAACGGATTTGATGTTTATAACGGCAGTGGTGACTTAAAACTTAAACTTGGTTATACAACAGAAGATGAAGATTTCCCATTTTTACAATTAGGATCAGGTTCGGGTTTGACTAAAGATTTTGGACTAGTTAAAAAGTTTTCAGACGGACTTTGGATTGGAAACTCAATACCAGCTGATGATCAAGGCACATTTAATGCACAAGAAGGATATAACGGGATTTTCTTTAAGTTTAGTGATAATACTGCTTATGTCGTAAAAAACACAAATATGAAGAACATTTACACTGGTGCAGCCATTGCTAAGTTTGGGTGATATTTATGAAAGAATTGAAGCTTAGAAAAGATTATCCAAAGTGGAATTGGACAGATAATTCTGAAAGACAACAAGCCTACCATGCTTTGGTTTATAAGGAAAACACCGCTTTATTTGCTAAAACAGTATGGAACGAAATGGTGGATTGCTTATATAATGCATTAACCGAACTAGGACTTGAATGGAATGATACTGTTGCTTCCTACGAGAACACTAAGTTTTCAACGTTCTTCTTAATTGACTGGCTTCCAATGAACTTTACTGCCAGAAGATTTAATGCAGTTAGATTCAACATTCAAAATCTAATAAACTCAACTTTTATTTGGCAGTACGATAATGATTATGAAGGATATGTTGGAAGAAATGATTATAGAGGTGTAAGTGATACAACTGAGCCAGATACTTTGTATGGCTCGGCTTTAATTGAACTTGCTAGAAAAATAAACGTCTTAATTGATATCTTAAGAGATGAAGCCAACACACAGGATGGAAATGCGGATATAGAATCCGTGCAAAGTACTAATAGTTTGTTATCTGTTCCTGAATTAAGTGCATTACAATCAGACATTACTAATACAATTGATTCTTCAGGTAATATAACCAATCATACTTCAAAAGGCTTAAATATTGATGCAAGTGTTGATAGTGCTATAAATGGAAACTTACAACTAAGAAATGCTGATTCATCGTTTATGGTGAATGAAAATAGCATGACAATCTTTGATGCGATCATTACTCTTGAAGACTTATACAAAAATCTTTATTCCACAATCTTCCATTACATGATGATTAATGCGAAGATGACGATAAATTATAATAGCGTTAAAGTAACTGCAGAAGTGCCGAATATTCTACTTGAAACCGCTAATATGAGTTTTGCAGATGTTGTGAGTATTATATCGAGTAGTGTATCAAATAGCTATATTGATGCAGCACTTAATAAAAGTAATCCATTACATGTCAGTGTGGATCATGTTTCTAGAGCAGTAGCTGAAGCGTTGGTTTCAGTTAAAAACAAGAGACTAATAAGACTGAACATTAATTCTGAGACTTCAGTAACAGCACAGATAGAAAACTTTAAAGGTTCAACTTTTATATCTATTGTTGCCAATGTCTCAAGCATATCTTCAAATCTTAATAAAGCAATTTGTAGAAGAGCAAATTCTCAGGTTTCTTGTAGAGCGACAATATCAATGTCAGATTTAATCAGAAACATCGCTAATCCTATGATCCCAGATTTAATTGATTGTGTTGGAAGCATTCAAAGTGAAATGGGAAAAGGAATAGTATTACATGCTGATAGCTTTACTGAAAACCTTATGCAGCAAGAAAGCGTAATGATTAAATCTGAAATTGCAAAGATGCAATCTAGAGTAGAGATGACTTCGGATAATGAGGCAGAAGTAGAAAAACTATTAATTCGTTTACTTAGATTTACTGAAACTTACAAAGCAGAAATTGAGTCATCAATGGCAAGCCTTAATAGTATGATTCAAGAATCCGACATCTCCTCTATATTCACTGATGATTTACGGCTAGAGATTTATTCAGCTGGTGAGTCAATGGGTGTAAGAGAAACATTTATTCTTAACAATGAAAGTAGACTTGAAGCTTTGAATTATGGTGAAGATTATCTCAAAACAAGAACTGTATATCAAACATTCTTTGATTCAGAACTTGCAAGTGTTGAGCCATGTTTAGTCAATATAGAAGAAAGCTTTGTTGATACTTGTGATGCAATAATTGAAACTCTTGACGCAGAACAAACATTAAATATAAACGCTAATGCATTTAATACAATATCAAACACAAATATAAGTATTGTGAATTTAGAACCTCTTATAGGAACTATTGAACACGATGCTCTTTTATTTGCTGATATAACATTCGATCCTTCTTCATGGCATAATCCAGTACAAATTAATGATGTATTAGAAATCTATCAAGTTTATGAAGGAGAGCAAAATGGTATGAACTTAAATTTAGGATAGGAGGTATCCAATGAGAAGTACAAACATAAAACTGAAAAATAGGAATGGTGAAGATGTTATTTATGTTGGCATTTCAACTGTCTCAATTGATGGAGAAGATGGTACTAAAAAACAATTCTCATTAGGAAACCTTACAGAAGGAACTATCGTATTGGAGTTTGCTAATGGAAATCAAGAAGTTATTGTACCTGATGATGAACTATATGATAAAGTTGTGATTCTTAAACCAGAGACATTTATAGCAGAGAATATCGCACAAGGAGTAATTATTGCTGGCATTGAGGGTACCTTTGAAGGAGCAAGAGAAATGCCGACATTGAATGTCCCTTCTATATCAAGAAGTAGCGACACAATTACAATCACTAATCCAAGTACAAATGGTAATTTTAACAGAGGATTTAATGTTTATTCAGGTGGAGAGCTTGCTTTTTATCAGACTGGAACAACATTTAGTCTGATCGGTAAGTTTGAAGCGGAAAATGATTATTCAATTCAAGCAGCTTGTGTAAATCCATTGATGAATGAATCAAACAAAAGTAATTCTATCTCTTTTGCAATTTACTCAATTATTAAGGATTTTGATGAATACATTTCTACAACAGACACAAGCACAAAGATAAGTAGTGGATTAAAATATAAGATCTATCTGAGGAGTGACTTTGGTTATTGGCTTCCAGAAATAATCAAGGTATATAAAAAAAGGAATGGAACAGATGAGTATGAACTGACCAATGAATTTTATTATTCAATGTATACAGGTGAGGTATCTTTTGATTCAATGGATGCTAATGTGAAAATCGAAGTTATTTCAGATGAAGAACCTCAGCTTAAAAGGCCAAAAGTAAGAATAGTAGAGGGTGATTTTATACTTAAAACACCATTTCCTGTATATTCTCAAAAGCTTTTATTCTATGACAATGAAGAGTTATTTCATGAAGAGATAAAAGAAGATCAGCCTATTGCTGTAATGGTTGAGTCACTCGGAACTACTTATACATTTATTAAAGATTCAGACGGATATTATAAGCCTACTAACACAGGTGTAAATTATAGCTTTGCGATTGCAAGAATTCAAATTTCAAATCCTGAAGATCCTACTATTGTAAAACTTTTATGGATGCAAAGTACACAATATGGATATGACTTTGGTCTTGTTGGACAAATGGATGTTGCATTATCTCAGAGTACAAGTGTTGATACTAATGTGTTATTAAATGCTCAAAATCAAACAGCAACCACACCAATAGAACTATTACTTGAAGCTCCGACTGGAACTCACTTCTATGATGTTAAATACAGAAAGGATGGAAGTGGTCATACTGGTTGGGATATGTTTGAGTTTCAAATAGACGCAAATGTAACAGTATTACCTATCTCAAGCGATAAAGTTGTTCTTGAAGATGATTATGTTTTGAACTTATCAAATATCGATTATAAAACTAGAAAATCAGCGAATGTTACTCATCTTGTTTATCTTGATGATGTTTTAACTTACGAAGAAAAGGAGGGTATTTAATGGCCATTAATTTAGATCTTAAACAATATATTAACACCTATGGACTTCACAGTATAAAAGTTATAGCAACAGGTGAAGGTTTTAGAAACAGTGAACCAGTTGTAAAAGAGTATAACAATAGTCCGTTTATCATTTACACAGATGATGGTATTGTCGTAACTAACGTTCAAGCAGGAGTGTCATCAATTGATTTGTATGTAGATGAGATTTTAGAAAAGACTATAGAACATGATGCTGAATCAACCGAAGATGTTTTAATTGATTTTTCTAATACTTCAGTAATAGAAGGTTCAATAAACCATTTTATAATTGTAGCACATACGAATTATGGCGATTTTACAAGCAATAATGCCATGACAACGAGGGTATTCGGTGTTAGCGGAATGTATGATTCATCAGTAGCTTTGACAAGAACAGATGATTCGGTTGGCAAAACATATACTATTGATTCAACTACTGGACTAGTTACAAGCGACTTTGATGATGAGTTCCCTTTTAACGCAATGAATGAAGTTACTGTTGGTGATAGCTTGTTTATCTCAATCCCAGAGATGTGGTGGCGTATAGGAAAAGATGCTGAAGACAACATCACCGATATTGCTGTTGCTAGATATAAAAATGGAGCAGGCAATTGGTATAAATCAGATGCGTTTCTTGTAGGTAAATATCTATCATTTCAAGAAAATGACATGATGGTATCTAAATCAGGTAAATCAACGTCTATAAATTACTCAGCGTTACAATGGACAACTTATGCAAAAGCAAATGGTGAAGGATATAAACCTTATGGATATTATGAACATACGATTCTAACTTTCCTTTGGCTTATTGAATTTGCCAATAAGAGATCAACAAACATTATCAATGGTTATTCTAGCTATAATCTAGTAACTGGTGGAACAGATTCAATTGAAACTCCAACTGGTTACTTAACAGCAAATAACCGAATGAAGTATCGTGGAATTGAGGATTTTGTGGGTAATGATTCAGTTTGGATGCCAGATGTGACAGGTGCATATTACACATCAAGGGATATTGAAACATATAAGAATGGCACTACTGATAAAACACAACTTTCTTACTATATGAACATTACAGCAATTCAAAGCTACCGAGGTATTCAAGCACTTGGTTGGGATGATAATAATCCATTTATTTGCTTACCTTCAAAGTTAGGATCATCCTCATCAACTACATACTTTGGAACTAATATGTATGGACCTAATGGCAGTAACGATTATTTATCAAGAAATAAGATTTATTCAGGTTATGGTAACAATTGCAATCTGTTAAGTCCTATCTTTAGTTCTCAATTCACAAGCACTTCAAGCTCGGCAACATCACGATTAGTAAAATATGAAATTTAGGAGGATAAAATCATGATTACACAAAACACAGCAAACAGCATTTTAAATGCATTCTTTGGAAGAAGTCAGTATGCCTCATTAGCATCAACTTGCTATATTGGTTTATCTACAACTACTCCAGAGGCAAACGGGAACAACTTTACTGAACCTGCTGCAGAAACTGGATACTCAAAGGTTCTGATTGGAAACTACAACCAGTCAAATACAATGCTAATGGATGCAGCAACCGAAGGAACTATTTCAAATTCTTCAAATATTATTTTCTTCCCAGAAGCAACTTCAACTTGGGGTACAATTACTCACTTTGGAATTTTCACTTCCAAAACAGCAACAACACCAGTTATGTGGGGAGCATTAAGTACTTCAATTTCTGTACCTTCTGGATATATTCCTATATTCAGAGCTGGTGCACTTAATGTCTCATTACAATAAGGAGACTAACTATATTAAATCAAGCAAATAAATGAATTTTTTTTGAATAATGTAATTAGGGTATAGTAAAACTTGCCACTCCAAAATTCAAAATTTTGAACACGCATGAAAATTTA
>Ga0334884_1000748_pt1 | contig 56024 bp, 58 predicted proteins | sample GraSluR1_MG_7_FD_207215 | JGI IMG/M metagenome (GOLD analysis project Ga0334884, IMG submission 207215) | Sludge microbial communities from methane-producing bioreactor in Wageningen University, Netherlands - Granular Sludge_12_05 R1 | ecosystem: Engineered > Bioreactor > Anaerobic >... | reverse complement strand
CTTTACCGCTCTCGTTTGACAGCTTTATTATTCTATCAAATCCTAGACGCCCTGTCAAGAACTTTGTGAGATTTTTTTCTGCTCATCTCTCTTAACCGTCTGGCTTTTGACAACTTACTTAGTATACTAGACTTCCTAGTTATTGTCAACAGATTTGAAATATTTTTTGAAAGTTTTCAATTTCTTTTTCAGTTGTTTTCAATTACCGCCCGTTAATCTTATTAAAAAAACAATAGAGCACTGACTTAGTACTCCATTGTTTTAGTTTTTATTCTCTTATTTGACCTGTTCCATTTATATAGAATTTTGTTGAGGTCAGTGCTTCTAGTCCCATTGGGCCTCGAGCATGCATTTTTTGTGTTGAAATTCCAATTTCTGCACCAAGTCCAAATACAAAACCATCAGTAAATCGGGTAGAGGCATTGACATAGACTGCTGAGGCATCTATTTCATCTTGGAAGTGTTCAGCACTGCTGATATCTTTTGTAACAATAGCTTCTGAGTGATGGGTTGTGTATTGGTTAATCCAATCGATGGCTTGCTCAAGATTCTCTACTACTTTAACTGAGAGTATGTAATCTTGGAATTCTGTTGCATAATCTTCTGGCTTAGCTGGCACAGATTTTTTGAAAATGGCTTGCGCAGCCTTATCTGCACGAAACTCAACTGGCTGTACTTTATCTAAAGCTTCTTCTAGCTGAGGCAAGAAAAGCTCTGCTATGTCCCTATGAACCACCAAAGATTCTGCAGCATTACATACACTAGGACGCTGAGTCTTGGCATTAATAACAATTTTAGTAGCCATGTCTAAATCCGCTGAGGCGTCAACGTAGATATGACAATTCCCAACACCTGTCTCAATGACCGGAACTTTGGATTTTTCTTTGACTGTCTGGATGAGTCGTGCGCCTCCACGAGGAATGAGGACATCAACATAGTCAACTGCCTGCATCAAGTCTTCGGCGACAGCATGACTGGTATCTTCTACCAATTGAACAACATTTGGGTCTATTCCAGCATTGGTCAAGGTTTGACGAACAATTCCAATAAGAGCCTTGTTAGAATTGATAGCATCGCGACCACCACGCAAGATGATAGCGTTGCTTGTTTTGAAAGCTAGACTAAAGGCATCAACTGAAACGTTTGGACGGCTTTCAAAAATCATAGCAATAACCCCTAAAGGCACGCGCTTTTGAACAATTTTTAGTCCATCAAGATTAGTATAACCGCGAACCACCTGTCCAATCGGATCTTGGAGGTCAGAAACTTGCCTTACTCCTTCAGCGATTCCCTCAATTCTGTTTGCATCCAGGCGCAATCTGTCTACCATGATATCTGAAATCCCATGTTCCTTAGCCAGATTGACATCCTTAGCATTTTCTTCTAAGATTTCTTGGGTCCTTGCCACTAAATCTTTGGTTACCTGCAAAAGTACCTTGTTTTTTTCTGCTGCGCCTAATTTCACCAAACTCTTGCTGGCTTTTTGAGCATTTTTTCCTAAGTTTTCGATATATGTCATTTTAGCAACCCTCCATTAAGTAGGAATTTTGAGAAATACTGATAATTCTTCTATAAATATACTTGCAACCATCGTCATTATTATAGATATGCGTTGTAACTATGTTAAATCTTTTTTAGTTAGCTAGTCTTTTAAAATCAATTAATTATTTTTCTTGAGCAAACCAAGTTCCTATCATGGCTCCGTCAAGAACTCTTAAGATATCCCTCGGATTAGCACCATTCATTAATATCATTTGCCCATTATTATCAAAAACCATTTGGGCACTCTTGATTTTACTGAGCATTCCGCCCGTTCCAAAACGACTTCCTGCTCCACCGGCTGACTGAATTATTTCTTCAGTTATTTCTGGTACATGGCGTCGAAGGACAGCGTCATCATAAATTGTTGGATTTTTATCAAATAGACCATCGATATCAGAAAGCATAATTAACAAATCTGCTTTAGTAATACCTGCTACAAGAGCAGATAGGCTATCATTATCACCAAATTTTGTCGCATGATCCATTTCGTCGACACTAACAGCATCATTTTCATTAACGATTGGCACAATGCCCATTGAAAGTAGTGTTTCAAAAGCATTAGTAACATTTGCTAAACTTTCTGGATATTCAACTACATCACGCGTCAGGAGAATTTGTGATACATTTGTTTGATAATGGGAAAAAATTTGTGAATAGAGACTCATCATGGCAACTTGCCCGACACTAGATACTGCCTGTTGTTGTGAAATCTCAGCAGGGCGTTTTTTTAAGCCTAACAAATCTAAGCCAAATCCCATGGCACCAGAAGAAACTAGAATCACTTCTTTTCCTGTATTCATCAAACTTGATATAACAAAGGCAAGCTGGTCAATCTTAGATAAGTTAATTTTTCCATTCGGGAGGACAAGTGAGCTCGTCCCAATTTTAATTACTAGACGTTTTACATTTTCGAAATTTCTTTTCATAAGTATGATTATACTATAAAAGCCATGCTTATGCACGGCATTCTGTGGTAAAAGTCAGCTAATTTTCTTCCAGAAAACTTTGTTGAGAACTAGTTGTGAAATTAAAGCCAAAACTATAATAAATATTGTTACTGCACTGCTGACTGCAAATGGATTTCCAGTAGCAAAACTAGCAACTAGAGCTAAAACAACTAGACTAACTCCGCCAATTAAGTTTCCCATCATCAAGCCAAACATAGTCCATTGACCACCACCCCGAGAAAAGAGTTGGGTAATGTCTTGCCATTTCAAATCTAATAGTTTGTAATCACGACGGTACATGAATTGGCCTTGAATACTTGTCATTAGGACCAAACCAAGTAGAAATGCGATTACTATGATTGGAGATAGTTTCAAGATAAAGAAGCCTAAACATCCATATACAAGAACGGGTATGCATGCTTGTAATAGGAATAAGATTACAAATTTTTGTTTCAAGAAATATTTAAAGTTCAATGGCAAAGCTTTAAAGGAGACAAAGTTATCTTTTTCCAAAGAAAGTCCAACTCCCAAAAAAGAAGAAGGCATACTACACATACTTCCCAGTACTATGCCAACAAGCAAGGCAGAACCGAAATAATCAGCGGTAATGATTTTTGATAAATCTGAATCATTAGCCAGGCTTGGTGTTATGAAAATAACAGCGTAAACCAAGGGCATAAGATAAGTTTGTGTTAGCAAGGTTGCATTTTGTAAAGTGGAGAGATGATGTCTGATTAAAATTTTATTCAGGGATGTTTCTTTAAAATCTCTGACAACCTTCTTCTTACTTGACTGTGTTTTGGTATTAACATAGAGCACTTCGTGGTAATAATGAGGCATCACATACTTAACAATTCCTATTATTAAAGCAATGATGAAGAGTAAAGGTAACCAAAAATTGACTAAAGAACTTATACCAACAGGCTCTTGAACGATGTCATAGTAACCTCTAAAATACGGAATTGCTACTCGATCTAATAGGTTCCCCTCTTCCATAAGACGACTTTGATTAGTCATATTTAAGTATAAGATTAGTCCTATTGCTCCAAAGGTTGAAACAAACATTAAGGCAGTTGAAATCAATTTGCGTCGTTGGCTTCTAACTATAATTCGCCCAATGAGACTGTTCAGATAAAGGGAGATAACCATCGAAGACATCAATAGAACCAAAAAAAGAACAAGGGTTATAGGAATAGCTAAAACAATCCCAACTATTTGCCAATATGCAATGAAAAAGAGAGAGAGTAGAGGCATGAGAAATACTGAACCCATTCCCAAAGATGAGATAATTTTTGCAACATAGAGTTCCGAAGGTTTGATAGGAAGATGGACATAGAGCTTAACGTCGCCACTCTCATAAAATATTGTATACATAGACGTAAAAGCTGATATAGTTGCCATGATGAAGAAAGTTGCAACATAGAAAGAGAAGAAACCTGGATAATGGCTAAAGTCCATTCCAATGAACATAGATAAATAAATAACTGTAAATAAAACAATCAACAAAAGCTGTTGCTGAATCATACTCTTGTAAGCTGAAAATTTCTTTTTTGGATTACGTTTTTGCTTCTTCTTGAGCGCTGTCAAAGTTTGTGGATTGGAGTATAAAATATTTATTTTCGTTAATTCCCAAATTGTTTTCCAATTCATTCAAATCACCCCACTTCTTGTGCATTTCTTCCAGCCATTTCCAAATAGATTGTTTCCAAATCTTTATCTGGGTGATTTGATTTAAGATCTCCTAAGGTTCCAACAAAAATGAGCTTTCCTTGCTTTAAAATGCCAATTCTATCACATAGCTGTTCCGCAACCTGCAGTACATGTGTAGAAAAGATAACGGTCTTACCTGATTTCGCATGTTCCTTCATCATCTCTTTCAAATCAAATGATGCTTGAGGATCCAGACCAGTGAGTGGTTCATCCAGAACCCAAATATCAGGATTGGAAATGAGTGCCCCAATGACAATAACTTTTTGACGCATACCATGTGAAAAACTATCAATCATGTCGTTCACTTGCGAAGTTAAATCAAATAACTGACTTAGTTCTGTAATTCTTTGCTGTGCAATTTCTGAATCAACACCATAGATTTTTGCCAAAAAATGCCAGTATTCGTTTGCTGTCAGATTAAGGAAGATATCGGGTGAATCTGGAACATATCCGATTTTTTTCTTGATATCATCGCGATGCTCAGAAAGTAACAAATCATCAACATAAACATTTCCATAGCTAGCTTCTATAATAGAAGTCAAGACACTAATTGTTGTTGTCTTTCCAGCACCATTATGCCCAATAAGTCCGAAAATTTCTCCATCATTGATAGATAAATTCAAATCACTTAGAGCTTCTTTTTCCCCATAAATTTTCGAAACATGATCGAATTTAATCATTGTCTTTCTCCTTTAACCGACTTTTTCTATTTGTAATCTCAAATAGAATTTTAGACCACACATAAAAATTGCAACTTCTATGTTAATTATATAGACAAAAATCGTTATATCTAAAAGTTTTTATAAATATAAATTATTGTTCTATATAAGCAACACAATTTTTGATACCATCATCTTACTGCTAAGTAAACTATTTGTCAAGTAATAAGCGAAGTCCTTCTTGTGATTATAAAAAAAACGGCAGTTATGCAAACTACCGTTTAGTATTTTTATTAGATTTGTTTCTCAATAACTTTTTCAGCTAGGTTCATTGCATGATCAGAGATACGAGTACATGGCGTAATTAAATCAATAAAATTAATCCCCGCCAGTGGTGTACATTCTCCACTATTCATACGTTCAATGTGGCGCTTACGAATTTGACGTTCAAAGCGTGCAATCTCTTTATGACGATCTACCAATTCTTCAGCCAAATCTCTTTCATCGTAAGCTACTGCCTTCAATGCATCTAAAATCATGCTATGTGTCATATGGTAGAGTTTATCTAATTCCTTGACAGCTGCCGCAGAGAAGGTAATATCTTTTGAAATATTATGCTCCATCAAACGAACAAGATTCACACCATGGTCACCAATACGTTCCAAATCACGTGATGAATCTAAAATACTTGAAAGTACTGTACTTTCATGTTGAGTCAAGGTTTCTCCTGACAACTCGATTAAGTATTTGGTTAACTCTTCATCAATTGTGTTAACAGCATGTTCATACTTTTCAGCCTTATCAGCATACTTTTCATTACTGGTTTCAATGAATGAGAAGGCCGCCTCAAATGTCTGTGTAGCATAAGCTCCCAAATGTATAAGCTCTTTCTTTGCATTCCCTAGGGCAATAGCTGGCGCTTGTTTCAAGACCAAGCGATCAAGGTAAAGAGGCTCGTATTTAAGAACTTCGTCCTCACCAGGAATAAGCTTAGTGACAAGAAGAGCCAAGGCCCCGATGAATGGGAAAAGTAAAATAGTATTAGTAATGTTGAAAGCACCATGAGCAAATGCAACTGACATGGCGGGAGACAGATTCCAAACACCTTGCATCCAATGAATAAGAGCAGTAAATGGTACTAGGAAAATCATAAAAATGACAGTTCCAATAACATTAAAGAGTACATGAGCACCAGCAACACGTTTTGCAGAGACATTTGCACCGATTGCTGCAAACACCGCAGTAATACAAGTTCCAATGTTAGATCCTAGCAAAATTGGGATTGAACCTTGCAAGTCAAGCAAGTCGCTAGCATGTAGCCCCTGAACAATACCGATAATAGCTGCTGAAGATTGGATGAGCATAGTTAAACCAGTACCAATCAAAACTCCCATAATTGGTTTATCACCTAGAGTTGCTAAATATTCTTGAAAGGCTGGAACTGATTTAAGTGGCTCCATAGCATCACTCATGACACTCAAGGAGAAGAAAATTCCGCCTACACCAAAGATAATGCGCCCAATATTATTCAGCTGTCGATTGCTAGTAAAAAATAGCAAAGCTGCACCTAAGAAAATCATTGGAAGAGCATAGTCGCCTAGATTAAAACCAATCAGGAATGATGTGACTGTAGTCCCAATGTTTGCTCCCATAACAATACCGATAGCCTGCCTCAGGGTTAAAAGACCAGCCGAAACTAGACCAACAGTAATGACAGTTACACCTGAACTTGATTGTATCAAGGCTGACATCGCCAAACCTACCAGAATTCCTAAAAACGGATTACTGGTGTATTTGTCAATATAGTATCGTAAACGATCACCGGCTGCTTGTTGGAGACCATCACCCATATATTTGATACTAAAGAGAAAGAGACCTAGGCCTCCAAAAAAACCAAATGCAATTTCTTGCCAATTTACGGACACAAATTTTCTCCTTTTCCAGTCGTACAAAGACGATGTATACATTTCCATTGTAATCTTTTTTTTCTAATCAGACAAGATATTTTTTTCAGGTGAAAAGGCATACTTTTTATTACTTAATTAAAATTATGTTATAATAGAAAAAAACTTTAGGAGAAATTTATGAAACTTGAAAAGAAAGAACTTGTAGCACTTTTTGCCAGTCTTGTACTCATTGTATTTGCAGCAATTGTCTTCTTCAACCACGAAAGTAAAACAAAAGTAAGTCCTTCCCTAATAGATAACAAACATGAGAAAACTCAAGACGATGTAGCCAAGATCCAAAGTCTCCTAACTAGTCTTGAAAGTGCACCTAATGATGAAAGTATTGCTAACATTGAAGAATTATTAAAAAAACTTCCAGATTCAACAAAAAAGGATGATCTAGTAAAACGTCTTGATGCTGTTAAAATTGAGCTCGCCAAAGAAAAAGCTGAAAAGAAAGCACAAGAGGATGCCGAGAAAGCTGTTAAGTCACTTGAAGACGAGCAAAATGATGAAAAACTTTCAGCTGCACAAGAGGCTGTTAATAAAGTTGGCAATGAAAATAAGCGTAGTAAATTACAAGCTAGAATTGATGTCATTCGTGAACAATTAGAAGCAATTGCTCAAGCCGCTGCCGCTGCTATGTTGCAAGAATCTTCAGATTCGTCTTCAGATGTTCAGGATACACCAACTTACGAGTATTCTACTCCAAATACAGAAACTCAAGCTCCAACTCAGAGTCAAACGCCTAACTCAACACCTAGTCAGACTCCAAGTCCAACACCGACTAAACCAACACCAAGTGATGAGCCTGCCACAACTCCACAACCTTCTAGTCAAGATCCAATTGAAACACCTCAGCCATCAAATAGTGATGCTTCAACTCCAATTGATGATGGCACTTCAACTGCAACAGCTGAAGAACCGCAGGAATAAACCTAAACGTTGACATAAGATTAGCTTCTATTACTAAGTGAAGCTAATCTTTTTTATCTTCTAACACAACTAGCAAAAAAGATTACTAGCATTTAGGGAGTGGGATAGAACTCGACAAGCAGAATTGAACTCGCCTACGACACTGTGCAAAAAAAATACGCAACTGTTTCAGCTTCAGCTGATTACAGGTGTGGATACCTTTAGGTATAAACGACGCCTAGACGCAAGCGTCGTCGTTGCGTTTCCTATTTTGCCTTGTGTCGGTTAACGGCTTTGTATCTTAACAAAAGAGTTCCCCTCACGTCCTCATTACTAGGTTCAGGCTGAAAGAGTCTATCCCCAGCCTCTTTCACTCCCACCCTTACAAAGCCTTGTAGAATTTTATAAGTCCTGTAACGACGAACTAAAACACACTAGGCTACTGCGTTTGGATGTTACTACGAACTATGCGAGGTTGGGAGCTTTTCCCAGCCTATTTGATTTAAAAATAGCTAAGATCATTAATTTTACACTTCAAAGTAACTTTTTTACTTAATAGAAGACAAAGGCTCACTAATCTTGCCATAAAAATCATTAAAACACTATAAAAAATGCCCAAAAACCTTGAAATATTAGGGAATCAAAGCTATAATGGTGATATTGGAATTTTTCAATCTGAAAGGAATTTTGTATGAAAACATCTAAAAGTGAGATTGTTTATCTCATCCTGAGTATTTTGACGCTGATTTTTGCAGCAGGTATTTACTTCCTCTTCGGAGACACATCAAAACCAGCAACAAATAATATTAAGACTGTTCAAAATGCTACAAGTGATTCTTCCAAAGGTGAAGATGAACATATCACTAAAGCAAAAGCTGCTATCGCAAAGTTAGAGGCTGCACCTAACCAAGAAAATCTCGTTATGGCTACCACTGCCTTAGCTCTTGTTGAAGACCAGGCTGTTGTTGATGAATTACAAGCAAAGCTCGATTCATTAGCTAGTGAAGTAACAAATCAAACTGAAGCTGAAGAAGCTGTTAAAGTTGCTGAAGAAGATCAAACTAGCGAAAACGTTGCTAATGCAACTGCTGCTATCGAAAAAGTAAGTAATGCTACTAAAAAAGCTGAACTTCAAAGTCGAATTGATGCTGTTTCAGACGCTATTGCCGCTCAATCAAGCTACTATTCAACTGAAGCATACTCTGATTACAGCTACACTGAGAATTACGTTTCTCAACCTGAACAATAATGTCAATTGGACTTATTTTCTAGGCTATTGGTGCTGTCTGCCTAGCTCTTTCATCTTTTGCTAAGACAAAAAAACGAATGCTAACTTGGCAAATCACTGATTATCTATTTACTCTAGTAGCTAATATCCTATTAGGTGGCTATACAGGAGCGATTACGATAAGCGTCTCTATCATTAGGAATTTCTTGATGATAAAAAAATGGGATTCTCTCTGGTCAACATTAATTCTCGTCTTTTTACAGATTAGTTTTGGTAGCTATTTCAATAATCTTGGCCTTATAGGTTTTCTTCCTATTATTTCTTCTATCTCCTACACTTTAGCAACCTTTTTGACTGATAAAGTAAAATGGCTGCGCTGGATTATTGTTGAGAATATGATTCTATGGTCTTTTTATGACTGGACAATCAAAGCTTACCCTGCTCTTATAATGGATATCGTCATCACATTGACAACATTAATAGCAATTAGAAGATATAAAACAAATAAACTCAATTAAAAAAAATCCCTTTGTTAAGAATCATCTGACTCCTAACAAAGGGATTTCTTATTTTTTAGATTCCAATTTCATATCCCAATAGGATACCCTCATCTTCTGCGTAGAAACTACATAAACCTGAAGTTTCTTGATAAATAACCTCAGCCTCTGGAAATTGACTATGAATTTTTTCTGTAAGCTGCTGACAAATTTTTTCATTCTTAGCATGAGCAATCAGAACACGGCCACCTGCATATCCAGCTTTCACCATCTCATCAAAACTAGCAATGACGGCCTTTTTCTGACCGCGAGCTTTTTGTAAAAGTTCAAGCTTTCCTTCATCACTGGCTTGACCAACCATACGAATGTTCAGAAGACCTACAACTTTACCAACTAACTTATTAAGGCGGCCATTTTTTACTAAGTTATCAACTTTGGCTAATACAAAGAGTAACTTCGTTCTTTCTTGATAGGCAGTAATAGCTTCTACCACTTCCTCAAAACTAAGGTCCTGAGCCATTAGTCTATTCAATTCCAGAACAATTAAATCCATTTCTCCACCAGCTGACAAAGAATCTATGACATGAATATTAACATCAGGATTTTCTTCTAAAAGAAGATTTTTAGCAATTAGCGCACTATTGTGGCTTCCTGATAAACCGCTAGTGATTGTCACCGCAATTACATTCTCAGCACCTTTATAAGCTTGTAAAAAGGCATCCGGGCTTGGGCAACTCGAACCAGCTGAAGTTTTTGTGGCATACATAGTATCCATCATTTGATCAATATCAATACCTTCATCATCAACAAAGATTTCTGAGCCTATTTGAATGGTTAATGGTACACTCTGAAAACCTACCCCCTCTGACAAGCTATCAATTTTTTTAAAATCGCATCCTGAGTCTACAACAATTTTCCATTTCATATGAAACGCCTCCCATCTCTTCAAATCATCCACTTTTTAATTTTTGTCCAAGTTAAACAGGCTGAGAGTATCTTCACAGCCTCATTAGTTTCTCTTAACTTTTACTTTATTTGACAAATAAAGCCTTTTCACTTAAAATTATATCATTAAATGCTTTAAAAAATATGAAAAAAGCATCCGTTGTCACAAGAGGGGGAGATTTGTTATGACTGAAAGAAAAGTGTCAGCTAATTCATTAAAAAATTTAACCCAGTTCAATCTGGAGAATCGCTCACTGACACGGGAATCTATTGAAACAGCTCTGCTATTCTTCATGGAGACAAAGCAACTGTCTCAAATTACTATCTCAGAATTAGTCAAAAAGGCTGGAGTCTCACGCAATGCCTTTTATCGAAATTACCATTCAAAAGAAGATATTCTAGAGGGCATGCTTAAACAAACTGTACGCAGAGTAGGACGAGGACTGAAACAGTTTGATCTAAAAACGCAAACCTATCAGGCTTGGCTCTACTTACTTAAGGAAGCTAGGAAAGAGGCTCACGTCCTTGCATTAATTTTTAAAAATCATTGTGAGGAACTTTTAAACCGTGTTGTCACTAAACGTATCACCGCCTACCAACGCTATAAACAAAAACATGTTATAACATATAGTAATGCTTTTTGGAGTAGTGGTATTATTTCTATTCTTCGCAATTGGGTTGCGGATAACATGCGTATTTCAGAAGAAGATTTGGCAGCTCTTAACTTACCGCTTTTACCATTTTAAAAGGAACCGTTTCTATCGGTTCCTTTTTATATCACAAAAGTCTGCAAGTTTAGGCATTACAAGGCTTGTTATAGATGTGCTAAAGCATAATCTAAAATTGCTTTGGCTACCCCTGCTTGATCATTACTACTAGTCACATAGCGGCAACGCTCCTTGATAGCTGCGCTAGCATTTCCCATAGCAACACTGTGATAGGAGTATTCCAACATTTCAAGGTCATTAGCAGCGTCTCCGATTGCCATGACATTTTCTGGTGAATAGCCCAGCTCTTCAGTCAGTTCTTTGAGGGCACTAGCCTTGGTATGTCCTTTTGGCATGGCTTCAAAAATATAGGATTGGCTGCGCACGACACTAAAGTCTCGTCCAAGAACTTCCTCTTGTTCTGCTTGAAAAGCATCTAATTTAGACTGCTCTGCCATGAACATAGCCTGAAAAATGATTTCTGAACCTTCCTTAACAGCTGCTAGACTGCTGGCCTTGGCTGTGTCAAAAACAAGCCCTGCATCATATTGAACCAATTCAGGGACTTCATCAGCGATTGCAAAATAGGTTTTTTGTCCTGTTAAAGTTAGACAAACTTCAGGATGGTTTTCAACAGCCTGGTAAAGTCTATCTAGCTCTTGATTGCTAACTTGTGCATAATTCATAAGGTCCCAGTCTTTTGTATTATAGACTGTACAGCCATTATTCATAATAATATATTCTTCTTCAGATAGACCTAGCTCTTCAAAGTAAGGAAGAATCCCAGACTTTGGACGGCCAGTACAAAGTACAACCTTGATACCAGCAGCTGCTGCTTTTTGAATAGCTCTGATATTCTCAGCAGGAATTTTCTTTTCAGAATTAAGCAAGGTCCCATCCATATCAATGGCAATTAATTTAATCATGACTACTCCTTTGTCAAAATTCAGTTACCCCTCTAGTGTAGCACTTTTGCTAGAAAAAAAGAAGTCAAGACCTGCTTAACTTCTTCTCATATTCAGTAATGGAAATTTCTCAAAGTAAGTTCCACTCCCCCTTCCAAACCGGAAGTTAGTATGAAATGGATTTTTATGGTGGAATTAAGTCTGAGACGTTTGAGTTAGAAATGAGATCATCATGACAAAACACAAACACTTAACCCTCTCAGACCGTAACGACATCCAATCAGGTTTGGATAGAATGGAAACTTTTAAAACCATTGGACAAAACATATGGAAAGATCCGACGACTGTCTCCAAAGAAGTTAAACGCAATAAACAAATCAGAGATACTACCAGAAAAGGAGGAGACTGTCCTCTCTTAAAGAAAGCTCCCTACGTTTGTAATGGCTGTCCCAAAAGAAGGCTGAATTGTGGTTATCAGAAAGAGTTCTACATCGCTAAGAAAGCTCAAGAAAAGTACCAACAAGTTCTTGTCGAAGCCAGAGAAGGGACCCCGCTTAACAAAGAAACCTTTTGGGAAATGGAGGAAGCTGTTTCTAAAGGTCTTAAGAAGGGACAACACATTTATCATATCCTCAAAACTAACGACCTAAACGTCAGCTCTTCATCCGTCTATCGCTATATCAAAAGGGGATATCTGTCCGTATCTCCCATTGATTTACCAAGAGCTGTTAAATTCAAAGAAAGACGTCAAAGAACATTACCTCCTATCCCTAAAGCCAATAAAGAAGGGAGACGCTACCAGGACTTCCTAGACCACTTGGACAAACAAGCTATCAACTCTTGGCTTGAGATGGATACCGTTATAGGTAGAATAGGAGGAAAGGTATTACTGACCTTTAACGTCTCCTTCTGTAACTTTATCTTTGCCAGACTCATGGACTCTAAGACAGCTCTAGAAACAGCCAAACATATTCAAGTGATTAAGAACGACCTCTATGAAAACAAGCATAACTTCTTCGAAATCTTCCCTGTCATACTAACAGATAATGGTGGTGAGTTTGCTCGGGTAGACGACATTGAAATTGATATCTCTGGGCAATCGAACCTCTTCTTCTGTGACCCTAACCGCTCAGACCAGAAGGGAAGAATTGAGAAAAATCATACCCTTATCAGAGATATCCTGCCTAAGGGAACCTCTTTTGATGATTTGACTCAAGAAGATATCAACCTCGTTTTATCACACGTCAACAGTGTGATAAGACAGTCTCTAAACGGCAAAACGGCTTACGAGTTCTTTACCTTTACCTACGGAGAGGAGATTGCCAGTATCTTAGGCATAGCTCAAATACCTGCAAGTGAGGTTTGCCAATCTCCTAAACTCCTAACTCGTAAATTCTAACCCTAGCAGATAACTAAAGCACCTCAAACGTCTCATACTAACTTCCACCATAGCGGAACTTAATCTGAAACGCTTTCAGATGAGGGGATTTTGTGTACGCTTTTTTTCGACAATTTCAACGTATAAAGCCTATAAAATCAAGCATTTTAAAAACCAACGGAACTTAGTCTGCGACGGATTCACGTTGGTTTTATCGATTTTTGTCAGACTAAAGTCCACTCTACGCACCGGTGGAACTTACTTTGAAAATTTACCCATATTCAGTAATGACTGTTATATTTCTTTGCCCAGTTCAAACTTAGTACCTTTAAGGGCACGTTTGAGGAAGAGTTTGAAAGGTTTTCCTGTTACCGTTGCTTGTTTTTTCTCCAAGTCAACAACAACCTTTTCCACACCGCGCACAGCAGATAATTTTTCAGTGACTGTTTTGACACAGCCGTCACATTTCATTCCGGTAATTTCATAAGTTTTTTCCATGTTTAACTCCTTTTTGTAACTATTATACTCAATGAAAATCAAAATTAGAGGAGGCAAGCCGACGCAGACATACCTAATGGTAGGCAAGAAGGCTTAACGATCTATCATTTTGATTTTCGAAGAGGATTAATTGATTTTAATATATTTTAAGCGCAATGCATTGAGCACAACTGAGACTGAGCTGAAGCCCATGGCAAAGCCAGCAATCATCGGATTAAGAAGAGGACCGCCAAAAAGATGGAGGACACCCATTGCCACTGGGATAGCCAGGACATTGTAGATAAAGGCCCAGAAGAGATTCTCCTTAATAATTCTAATGGTCAGGTGGCTGATAGTCAAGGCCTTGATGACGTCAGAAATTTCTGGCTTCATAAGGATAATATCTGCCGATTCAATGGCGATATCCGTCCCTGAACCGACTGCGATACCGATATCTGCCGTTGCCAGGGCAGGAGCATCGTTGATACCATCACCGACCATGCCTACCATCTTACCTTGACTTTGCAGGTCCTGAACGGCTTGCGATTTCTGGTCTGGCAGGACTTGGCTGATAACATTTTTGATGCCAACTTGTTGGGCAATGGCTTGCGCTGTCTTGGCATTGTCACCTGTCAACATGACCACGTCAAGTCCTTTTTCTTGTAACTTAGCCACAGTCTGCTTACTGTCTTCCTTAACCTGGTCAGCTACGGTGATTAGGCCAATTAACTCATTGCCACGGGCAACATAGATTGGAGTCTGTCCAAGTGCTGTCGCTGACTGCACCGCTTCCCGAGAGGCTGTCAAATCGACTTCTTTTTGCAGCATCAATTTGTCATTACCGACTGATATGATCTGCCCTGCAATGTCCGCTTGCAGTCCAAAACCTGTTAAAGAGGTGAAATTCTCAATAGCCAGCAAGTCAAGTCGGTCAGCAGCTGCTTTTTCAACAATAGCTAGGCTGAGCGGGTGTTCTGATAACTTCTCAATGGAAGCCACTTGGGCTAATAAGCACTGCTCATTTTCAGGGCCATAAGCAAAAACATTAATGACCTGAGGCTTGCCTTGGGTGATGGTCCCTGTCTTATCAAAGACGATGGTGTCTAGGTGATGGGCGTTTTCAAGAGTGTCACCGCGTTTGAAGAGGATGCCGTTTTCAGCAGCCCGACCGGTACCGACCATGATAGCCGTCGGTGTAGCGAGCCCAAGGGCACAAGGGCAGGCAATGACCAAAACAGCGATGGCAGTCTGCATGGCAAAGATGAAGCTTTCACCCATAACAAAGTACCAGAAGAGACCTGTCACAAGGGCAATGACCATCACCACAGGCACAAAGACACCTGAGACTCGGTCAGCAATCTTAGCAATAGGCGCCTTGGTTTGTTGGGCATCTTCAACCAATTTAATGATTTGAGCTAATAAGGTCTCATCTCCAACTTTTTCGGCCCTCATGGTGATGGAGCCCTGTCCGTTGATAGAGGCTCCAAAAACCTTGTCATCAACTTGCTTTTCAACAGGAATGGACTCACCTGTCAGCATAGATTCATCAATGGCTGACTGACCAGACAATACCACACCATCCACAGGGATTTTTTCCCCAGGTTTAACGATAATGACATCCCCCAGCACCACTTCTTCAATGGGCAGAGAAAGTTCCTGACCATGACGGATAACGGTGGCTTCCTTGGCTGACAGGGTCATCAATTTCTTAATAGCATCAGAAGTCCGCCCCTTAGATAAGGTCTCGAAGTATTTTCCTAGAGTAATCAAGGTCAGAATAACAGCTACAGACTCAAAATAGAGTTCATGGACATGGTGGGCATGACCTAAACTGACATGATAGAGACTGTAGAGGCTGTAAACAAAGGCTGCCGCCGTAGCAATAGCCACTAGGGAATCCATATTAGGATGACCCTTGAAGAGCGAGCGGAAGCCATTGACATAAAAACGACGCCCAAAATACATGACTGGCAGGGTCAAAACTAACTGCAAAAGGGTAAAAGTCATGGGATGGCTATGAGGACTGATCATATTCGGCACCCACATCCCCATCATAGAGCCCATAGAGATATAGAGTAGGGGCACCGAAAAAATAGCCGACATGAGAAACTTATGCCACATGCGATTGGTTGCCTCATCATCGCGTTCCTCTTGCGATTTAGCCGTCTCAGGGTCGAATACTGTAGCCCCATAACCCGCATCTGCCACAGCTTTTTCAATCTTGGCGTCATCGACCAAGGCTGGGTCGTAATCTACTGTCATTTTTTCCGTTGTCAGATTGACCACCGCACTCTCGATGCCATCTAACTTTTTGACCGCATTTTCCACATTGAGCACACAGGCTGCACAGGTCATGCCGTCAATCACAAAAGTTTCTTTAGTTGCCATTGGCACTCGCCTCCTCTAAAATATGGACATGCTCTTGACAGTTGCATTGCCCTGGCGTACAGTTACAAGGGACTTGCTCCACTGCCTCTGTTTTTTTGGACAATAGCAGAGCTTGCAGTTGATCGATATCTGCTTCAGTCATCAGAGTCTGCTCCAAAAGATGTTCCAGTATAGCCACATGCTTGCGCTGACAAAATTTAGAAAAGAGTCCATCAGCCTGTGCATTGATGCTGTCTGACTCCGTCAAAAGGGCAGAATAGACAAAGGATTTGCCAACTTTTTCAGTTGCTAAGTAGCCCTTATCAACCAGACGACGTAAGAGAGTCTTGACAGTCGAGCTAGTCCAATCTGTTTTTTGAGAAAGAATATCTAAGATTTCATTGCTGGTCGTCCTGCCCTTGGCCCAAACAACCCGCATGATTTCCCATTCCGCATTTGAAATTGACATGAGAACTCCTTTTTATTTTTTGTTTACATTTGTAGATTTATTATAAGGTTTCTGTTTACGTTTGTCAACAGTGATATGTAAAAAAAGATGAGACCAGCTCATCTTTACTTATTTTTGTCCTTAATCGCGGTTCTTAGACTGTCCACAAGAAGAACTCAAAGCATTAATCCAAGTTGTCCATGGCTTTCATCTTAGCTATCTCTGTTTTAACTTTGTTCTTGTAAGATGACTCAAAAGCTCCATATAAAGCAACTAGCACAATAAATGGTCTAAAATAGCTGCCATTATTCTTATATGTGAGATAGACAGAGAGGGCAAAACAAGTCAAAGGTAAAATTAATCCTATCACTTTTGAAGTTTTATGTCCCAAGTAACTTTGTAACCCAATCAGGATAAGTGCAACAAAAATTGCTATCAAATAATTCACTTTTCTTTTTCCTTTCTATAGACCTCAATGATTTCTTTAGCCGCATCAAATGAAATTTGTTCTTCAATGACCATTTTCATGATGTTGGCTTCAAAAGAATCCTTGTTATTTTCATTTACTTGTATTTTTTCAATAACACGATCTAATCGTAAACGCACTGTTCTGTAAGAAACATTATAGTGCCTAGCTAGGTCTTTTAAAGATCCTGAGCTAAGAATAAACCTTTTAAGAAAATTTTGTTCATCCTCCTCCAAATTAATAAACCAGTCCATCTTTCTCCTTTCCACATTAATATTATTGACTATATTTAAATTATATTGATATATTTAGACTTTGTCAAGAAGTTTTATTGATGTTTCATCATTTTTGTTGCACTCAAGACATGCAAAAAAGACCTGCCCACAGACAAGTCCCATTATTATTAATTCTTATTTTCCAAATCGCGGAGCATTTGGTCAATTTTATTACCGTATTCGATGGATTCATCTTTGATGAAGGTCAAATCTGGAATTTTGTAGATAGTCAGATTTTTACCAAGTTCACGTTTGATGGTGCCTGTAGCTTTTTCAAGTCCAAGCTGTGCTTTTTGATTGTCAGAAGCCAACTCAGAATGAATGGTATAGTAAACCTTAGCCATAGACAGATCACCCAACATTTGAACATCAGTAATAGTTACATCTTGAACACGTGGATCACGAACTTTTTTTTGTAAAATCTCGTTGACTTCACGTTTGATTTCCATACCAACACGGTCAATACGATGGTTTGCCATAATGATAATACCAGGCCCGACTAGAAAGTGACTGAAAAATAAGCGACAATCCAAAAATCTTATTTGAGGAAGAGTCTATCATTTTTCAAACTTTCCAGGCGGAGGCGATTCCTTTCTTTAATATTTTTCTTTCAACAAAAGCTAGGCCAGAAGACCTAGCTTTTGCTTTTATTTCTCAAAGTGGAAAATAGAGCTAGCTGAGAACAACTATTTTCCCTTCAACGATTTCGCTTTTAAGTCATTAATGCTTATCTTGTAAGAGGAAATAAAGTCATTATTTTCGCTTCGACGATTTTTCCTTTAAGTCGACAATACTTAAAGGAAAAAGCTAGTGTAACGTATAACCAGACGGCCATAGCCGCTGGTGTGTAAGTATTAGAGACTTTAGTCGCAATGCTTACTTACGTTTGATTTCTTCCATGATGTAAGCCTCAATAGTATCATCAACCTTAAGATCGTTGAAGTTTTCGATCATGAGACCACCTTCTTGGGCGTTTCCGACTTCTTTAACGTCGTCTTTATAGTGTTTCAAGCTTGCCAATTTACCGTCGAAGATAACAACACCGTCACGGATAACACGGGCACTTGAATCACGGGTAATTTTACCGTTGATAACCATGAATCCACCGATTGTTCCAACTTTAGAAACTTTGAAGGTTTCACGGATAATTGCTTCACCGATGATTTTTTCTTCAAATTCTGGGTCAAGCATACCTTTCATGGCATCTTCAACTTCTTCAATAACCTTATAGATGATTGAGTGAAGACGAATTTCAACACCATCAGCATCTGCTTGAGCACGCGCTTGTGGCGTAGGGCGGACGTTAAATCCGATTACAACGGCATTAGAAGCTTCTGCAAGGGTAATATCAGATTCATTGATGGCACCAACAGCAGAGTGAACAACCGTTACTTTAACACCTTCGACATCAATCTTAAGAAGTGATGCTGCCAAGGCTTCAACAGAACCTTGTACGTCAGCTTTGATAATGACGTTAACTGATTTCACTTCACCAGCTTTAAGAGTGTCAAAGAGGTTTTCAAGTGAAACACGCTGTGTCGCTTGACGTTGTTTAAGAAGAGCTCGTTTAGCACGTTCTTCACCAGCTGCACGCGCAGCTTTTTCATCTTCATAAACGGCAAAGTGATCACCAGCCATTGGTGCTTCATTCAAACCAGTGATAGATACTGGCGTTGAAGGTTCCGCTGATTTAACACGACGACCGAGGTCGTTGGTCATAGCACGGACACGACCGAAGGTATTACCAACAACGATTGGGTCTTGAACATGAAGGGTACCTTGCTGAACAAGAAGGGTGGCTACCGCACCTTTACCTTTATCAAGACGAGCCTCGATAACTGTACCGATGGCACGAACTGTTGGATCAGCTTTAAGCTCTTCCATTTCAGCTACAAGGAGGACTGTTTCAAGCAATTCTTCAATGTTTTGACCAAATTTAGCTGAGATTTCTACAAACTCAGAGTCTCCACCCCAAGCAGTTGAGATAACACCATGCTCAGCCAATTCACCGATAACACGCTCTGGGTTAGCACCTGGTTTATCAATCTTGTTGATAGCAACGATGATTGGAACACCTGCAGCTTTAGAGTGGTTAATGGCTTCAATTGTTTGTGGCATAACACCATCATCAGCAGCAACAATCAAGATTGTAATATCTGTGATTGAGGCACCACGCGCACGCATTGAGGTAAAGGCCGCGTGACCAGGTGTATCCAAGAAAGTAATTTTCTTACCGTTTTCAACGATTTGGTAGGCACCGATATGCTGAGTGATACCACCTGCTTCACCTGTTGCGACACGTGAATTACGAAGTGTATCAAGAAGGGTTGTTTTACCATGGTCAACGTGTCCCATGATAGTAACAACTGGCGCACGTTCAACCATGTTTTCAGGATTAAGATATTCTTCATCTCCAAAGAAACGTTCAATATCCGCTGTGTCCACTTCGACTTTCTTCTTAGCTTCAATACCATAATCAACCATAAGAAGTTCGATTGTCTCGCCATCCAATGATTGGTTTTGAGTTGCCATTACTCCCATCATGAAGAGTTTTTTAACAATTTCAGCAGGCTCACGTTTAATACGTTTTGCGATTTCTGCAACTGTCATCCCTTCAGTGTATTCGAATTCTTTAGGTAATTCATGGAATTTACGTTCAGTGACAGGTTTTACTGTGTCATGACGATTATTCTTGCCTTTTTTGTTCTTTTTGCTGTTATTCCAGTTACTATTTCTTTGATTTCTCACTTGGTTTTGATTATTCCACTTATTATTTCTTGTTTGCTTAGGTCCATCTTCAGATTCACGTGAAAATTCACGTGTTTTTTCAGAGCGACCTTGTTTCTTACGACGATTATCTTGTGCCTTTGGTGCTTCTTGAATTGAAGCAGGGGCTGCTTTTACAGGAGCAGCTGACTGCTTAAGGGCAGCTTTTTTAGCTGCTTCCTTCTTAGCTTGCGCTTCTACTTGAGCTTGACGTTCAGCTTCTTGAGCTTGAAGTGCAGCCTCTCTAGCAGCCTGTGCTTCACGAGCTGCACGTTGTTTTGCCTCTTCTTGTTCACGGAAACGACTCTCACTAGTGCGTGAATACTCTGCATTTTGCTCTGCCTTCAATGCTGCAGCACGTGCTTTGAAGTCAATTTTTGGCGCAGCAGTTTGTTGACGGCGTTCATTGTTTCGATTATCGTTACGACGATTGTCTTGACGACGATCATTGTTACGATTCTGACCTTGGAAATTACGATCACGATTTCCTGCTTGACGATTGTCTTGACGACCTCCACCTTGACGGTTATCTGAACGATTCTGACCTTGGTTGCGGTTATCATTACGTCGGTTATCGTTACGACGATCGTTATTACGATTACCACCACTATTGGCACGTCGTTCAGCTTCCGCTTTTGCTTTTGCTTCGCGCTCTGCCTTAAAGTTACGACTTTGAGGTTTTGGTTTAGGTGCCACAGTTTCTTTGATCGGAGCAGCGGCTGCAGCTGGAGTTGCTTTTGTCTCAGCACTAGAAGCTACTTCAACTTTGACTGGAGTAGATTTAGCTTCTTTAACTGGGGCAGCAGCTTTTCCTTCCTTATTTTGTGAACCGAAGCTCTCAACGATACGTTTAGCATCAGATTCTTCTACGCTAGAAGAATGGCTTTTCACAGCAAGGCCTAATGCTTGTGCTTGCGCAACTACTTCCTTGCTACTCTTGCCAAGTTCTTTAGCAATTTCATGTAATCTTTTCTTTGACAATTGATGTCCTCCTATTCTGTTATACCATAAGAGTCCTCATTTTCTTTGAAAATCCAGCGTCTGCAACGGCAACCACCTTACGGGGCTTTCCGAGAGCAGCACTTAATTCCAGTGCATTAAACACTGTGGAGACTTCTACTTTGTAATAATTACTTTTATCAGTTATTTTTTTTGTCACATTTGGTCCGGCGTCATTGGCTAGGAAAATAAGCTGAGCTTTGCCAGTTTGAATGGCTTTTACTACTAACTCTTCACCAGAAATGACCTTCCCAGCTCGCTGCGCTAGACCAATCATATTGGACAAACGATCTAAATTATTCAAGACCTAACTCTCTTCTTTTGACTTTGTGATCCACATAAGCAATCAATTCGTCATAAAATTCCTCTGGAACTTCTACAGAGAAACTACGATTGAAAACTTTTTTCTTTTTAGCTTCCAAAGCTTCGCTATTGTCAAGCTTAATATAGGCGCCACGACCGTTCTGTTTACCAGTAGGATCGATAAAAATCTCACCTTCTTTATTCTTAACAATACGAAGAAGATCACGTTTATCAATCACTTCACCTGAGACAACTGATTTTCTTAAAGGTATTTTACGTGTTTTAGCCATGAAACACCTCTTTTCTCTTATCTTTCTTATTCAGCTTCAGTGCCGAAAGCTTCAGCTGCGGCAGCAAAGTCAGCATCAATTTCTTGGACAACAGGTGCTTCTACAGAAGATGAATCAACAACTCCTTGAACTTCACGTTCTGCTTCAAGAGCTTCATATTCAGATGCTGACTTGATGTCAATACGGTAGCCAGTCAAGTGAGCTGCCAAACGAACGTTTTGTCCACGACGACCGATTGCCAATGACAATTTGCTATCTGGGACAACAACTGTTGCGCGTTTGCTATCTTCATCATCGAAGAGAACCATATCAACTTCAGCAGGTGCGATAGCATTATAGATAAATTCAGCTGGATCTTCTACCCATTGGATAACATCAATGTTTTCTTCGACTGGAATTTCAACACCTGTTTTAGCATCGTAACGTTTTGGATGGAATTTACCAATAACTTTTTTAATGTTTGATCCACCACGTCCAACAATAGTACCGATAGCATCAACATTATCATTGTGACTGCGAACAGCAACTTTTGTACGATCGCCTGCTTCGCGAGAAACACTCATAATTTCTACAGTTCCATCAAATACTTCAGGAATTTCTTGTTCCATAATACGTTTGATGAATTCTGGGTGACTGCGGCTAACAAAGACGTTAACACCTTTTGGATTGTTTTCAACTTTGTAGACGTATACTTCAATACGATCATGAGATTTCCAAGTTTCACCAGGAATTTGGTCTTGGTGAGAAAGCTGTGCTTCTAAAGAACCAAGGTTAACATAGATGAAACGTTGGTCAAAACGTTCAACCGTACCTGTCATGATTTCGCCTTCATGCTGTTTGTACTCATTGTAAGTTACTTCACGCATTTGACGACGCATTTTTTCCATGATTGTTTGCTTAGCTGACTGAGCAGCGACACGGCCAAATTCCTTAACAGATTCTTCAAAACGAATGCGGTCGCCAAGCTCATAGGCAGAGCTGATTTTGAGGGCATCTGACAAACTGATTTCAAGGCGTGAATCAAATACTTCCTCAACGACTTCACGAACTGTAAAGACTTGGAAATCACCAGTTTTTTCATTAAACTCGATGACACATGATTCAGACTGTCCATAACGACGTTTGTAAGCAGATTTCAAGGATTCTTTAACCGCATCAATGATATCGTCTTTGTTGATGTGTTTTTCTTCTTCCAAAATACGGAAGGCTTCTAACATTTCTTTGCTCATAATTAAGATATTAAGGGCATTAAGCGGACACCGCAAAAATAGGAAACCGACCGACGATGCTTGCATCTAGGTCACATTTTTCATTTTGGCAAAGTCCGTAGCCCATATTCAGTTCCTTTCAATAAAGTTAAACTAGGAATTAGTGGCTTATGAAACCCACTGGGACATTTGAAAGATGAACGTGACACAACTCATTGTGCCTGTTCAATTCCTTTCATTTTTTTCAACAATAGCCAGTCAAAGAGACTGGATGTGCTTAATGCTATTTATAATTTAACAGCCATACGTGCCTTAGACACAATTTCATAAGGGATTTCAACTTGCTTATGACGAGTTTTATCCATGAAATCAATCACTAAGTTTTCTCCATCAAAGGATACCAGGTCCCCTTCAAAGATTTTCACTTTGTCAATTGCCTTATAAAGACTGACGTTGATATAGCTACCAACAGCATTTTCCAAAGCTTCTTTTGTCTTTAATGGTCGCTCTAAACCTGGGCTAGAAACCTCTAGCATATATTGATCTGGAAACGGATCTGGTTTAATGGTATCCAACAAAGGACTAATGATATCTGTTAACTCAGCTGTATCTTCAACCGTAATCCCCTCAGGCTTATCAACTAAGATACTGAGTATAAAATCACTTCCCATTTTTTCATACTCAACATCAACCAACTCAAATGGAGCTTTGATCACTGGTGCTACTACTTCTGTGACGATGTCAACAATATTTACTTTTGCGATGGTACTTCCCTCCTTCTCCTAGGGTACTCCCCCCTAAGCGGCTTACCCAAAATCATACAATTCTCATTAGACTACCTCAACTAAGAGGACAAAACTTGTCTTAAAACAAGCATAGAATGTCTATAAGATGCACACAAGAGGCGAAGAATTAACTCCGCCCCTTTTTGTATTATTTAATAGTATTATAACATAAAAATCTGAAATCACAAGAAAAAAGTTCTACTTGGAATATACCATAGGAAAATCCGTGATTTGATAAAACTAGTTAAACATTTAAACATTTAGTGAACTCAAAGTCATTTTTTTGTTTTTCCTCTCATCTTGTATTGATACATTTCATGATCGGCTTTTTTATAAAAATCTGAAAATTCCAAATTAGAATTGTAAAAATTAGAATAAACACCGTAAGAAATCGAGAGTTTGTGTGCCCCTTTTTTCATTTCATTTTGAACGAGTGTAATTAGCATTTTAGCAGTTGGATACGGTACACCTGATAGAAGGATGGCGAACTCATCGCCTCCTAACCTGGCAACTACGGCGGAGGCAGGCATGTATTTGGTCAAACAATTTCCAAACTCTATTAACAGTTGGTCTCCTTCGTGATGACCATACCTATCGTTGATTTCTTTAAAATCATCCAAGTCAGCGATAATAAGAGTGATGTTATCTTCTTTTCTATTTTGGATCTCTTCAAAAGCTAACTCAAGATATCTTCTGTTAAAAAGTGTAGTTAATGAATCTTGATAAATTAATTTTTGATTAGCAAGTTCATTTTTCTTCTGTTCTGTAATGTCTAAGACAATGCAAGAAACGCCTATAATTTTTCTTCGATTATTATAAATCGGTGAAAAAATATTTTGCCAATAGAGTGTCTCTCCTTTTTTATCAATGATATCGAGACTTGTAAAAGTAACTCCTTCAAGAGCTTTATCAATATTCTCTTTTAACTTAACTGCCTCTTCTTCTCCAAGAAAAGTAAAAGGAACCTCACCTATTCGTGGAGTAAAGCCAAAGAATTCCTCCATGACGTCAATATCATGCTGATTTAAAGCTATAAATCTATAATTTAAATCAACAGCAAATAAGCTAAGCATCTCAGAACTTTCCAAGATAAAGTCTGCTATCAAGAAATTACCATTTCTTGACCTAAAAAGATAGAAAATAAAAATCACTGAAAAGCAAATCAAGAGAATCCAACTAATACTTAAAATTAGATGACTGCTATTTAGTCTCCATTCTTCAAATATTAGAATCCCTAACAAAACAATCAGCAAAGCCATTTTCCACAAAACGATTCTAAACGTATTCCTTCGTAAAACACTTTCTAACTTCGGAAAAACCAAAATATCCCTTCTCTCAACATAGAATAGGGGGAACTTGAATATCATCACTATGTAGTATCAAAGGAAACTTGAATATATCCCCAAACTAATTCAAGCTTACTAGGATCTACAAATACATCTCTTCCAATGCTATCGAATAATTCTAAAAACTATGATAGATTGTCAGTAAGGAGAGGAGGGGATTCGAACCCCCGAGCCCCGTTAAGGACTACACGCTTTCCAAGCGTGCGCACTCGGCCACTATGCGACCTCTCCAAAATGGAGCTGAATAAATCAACTCCATACCATTATATCACGCTTTCATAGCTCTGACTACTAGAATTTAGCCTCTACACGATAGATAACTTGACCTTTACGCGAAAATTTTTCTTCGTATTCAGTCATAATATTACCTTCATAAGCACTATCATGCAAATCAAGCCAAACTTGTTTTAGAGTCATGCCATATTGTGAAAAGCTAGCCAAACTGTATTCAAACAAGCCCCTGTTGTCAGTTTTGAAATGAATTTCACCTTGTTCTGGTAAGATTTGTTTGTAAGTATCCAAGAAAGTTTTGTATGTCAAGCGACGTTTTTCATGCTTTGTTTTAGGCCATGGATCTGAAAAATTAAGATACATTAAATCAATTTCACCATCTTCAAAATAGTTGGTTAAAGCTGATCCATCAACACGAAGCAATTTAACGTTTTGAGCTCCACTAGCTAAAACTTTATCCAAAGCATAACTCAATACAGACAATTGGATATCGATGCCAATATAGTTTATCTCAGGATTCTGTAAAGCCATTCCTGTGATAAAAGCTCCTTTACCAGAACCAACTTCGATATGGATTGGGTTACTGTTTCCAAAAATCTCGTGCCAACGACCTTTGGCATCTTCAGGATTTAATATGACATATTGTGGGTTGTTTTCTAAGTGCTCTTCAGCACCTTTACGTTTTCTAACTCGCATTATTTCTTTCTAACTAATTCTCTAAATTTACGTAAACCGTATATTTCTTGATTCACATGCTCCATATCACGCTTATCAAAACAATTTAAAATCTGAGCTAAGTATGAAAATTGACCATACCAGACAATTTTTTCTCTAACTTTTTCATTATCTTTGTAACCATAGTAAGTTAGCCATTCATGCCAACGAGAATATGGGATATAGTGACTGAGTAAGTAAGCCACATCGTACATGCGATCAGTAAGTCTCACAGAATCCCAATCAACCAAATAAATCATTCCTGATGTCGTAATGACCCAATTACTATGCTTAATGTCACCGTGCACAATCGTAGCTACTTCAGACCGAAAGGCAGGCAAACTGCGCTTAAGTTCTTTTACGATTGATTGCAGATAAGTATTTTCAACAATCTGCAATGGTGCATTATTTTCCCAGTCTAGCAATAAATCATATGGATTTTCAATCTTATAATTCAACTGCAAAAGCTGGTTAACCAATGGTTTCGAGGTATGAAGACGCTGCAAAATATGGGCAATCTGTTTACTTCCCATATCTTCACGCGTCAAAATTCTACCGTCCAACCATTCTTGGGCGCTCATTGTGTCGCCATTCCCCAATCGTTTTGACCATAATAATTGTGGCGCAATCTGTTCCTTTGCTAAGGCTGGTAATATTGGGGTTGTGTTTACTTTGACAAAAATGCGATCCCCATTTGCATAGGTACCGATATATGCCTTACCACTCTTCCCTCTTAAGGGGGTCAATGTAAAATCTTGATCGGATGTCGTCACCTTGCCACCCTCCTTTTCTCAATGAATCGTTTAATCTATTTTACTTGTTTTACAAGGCTTAGTCAATCAAACTTTTAATTTTGTAAGGAAGATACAATTTTGTAATAATTATTGTGGCCAATAGCAAAGCTAGGGCTGATTTCACAGAGAAAGTCAGTGCAAGTTCAGGTAAAATTAGAAAGTAAGATATCCTTTCTAAAAAGCTCTGCAAATTACCAGCCTTATCCTCCTGGGATACAGGGTAAAGACCAGTCAAATAGTGATAATCAAAATGATGATAGAGAGCTAGCAACTGAAATACCAAAAGATAATTAAAAACAATAGCTAGTGCCGCTGCCATCAAACGATTCGGAACAAAAATTAAAGCAAGCAGACTCAGTAGAAGTAAACGAATCGTCAACCCTAAATAATCTGAGCTTCTCAAAAAAGCACGTAAATAGAGATTTTCCCATGTTTTAGCATGTTTTTTCTTAACTAAGTTTAGTAAGCCATCCAAATACTTACGACGTCTTACACTAGTTGAAATTCCTTTAACATTAGTGAATAATGAAAAGAATTTCAAAATGGATTGCTTACGATTATTTTCATAAGCAAGTGCCCTATCCCATGAAAGCTTACCCTCATCAAATAAGACTTTGCTTTTATGAAGCATAACAAACCATTTAATGACTCCTAATACATCAATCAATACAAAAGCAAGTCCCAGAGACAAGCCTAATTTTAGAAAAATAGGAAGCAAAAGCAACAAAACAAGTGTCTGTATGCTGACCCAAACTAGAAATGAACGCAGTCGTGCCTTGTAGATTAATGGAACTAATTCTTCTTCTTTTGTTAAGAGAAAAAGTTTATCAGCCGGTTCTAGGTAAGTCGCTATACGTCCAAGTCCAAGAAGACCTACTATAATAAAAAATAAGATAAGAAAGATTGGTAAGTGCTGATTTGGAAAATTTCTCAAGAGATTGCTATACTGCACCATGAGAAATCCCATGAGAAAAAGCAATACCAAGACAAAGTGGTCATTGAGAACAAAACGGAGATATTTTAGGCATTGCGCTATAAAAGCTGCGCGACGCTTTTGAAAAAGTTCTGTCATATTATGCCTCTTTCGTTAGAGCCATGTAGATGTCACTTAGACTAGCTGTGCTATCCCCAAAGGCTTGCTGTAAATCCGCCAAAGTCCCACTAGCTCTCACCTCTCCTTGGTGGAGAATAACAAAACGGTCACACATCTTTTCAGCAGAATCCAAAACGTGTGTAGACATGAGGATAGACTTACCTTTAGCTTTTTCCTGAGCTAATAAGGTTGTCAAATCTGAGATCGCTAAGGGGTCCAATCCAAGGAAAGGTTCGTCAACGATAAACAAACTCGGATCAACAATAAAGGCACAGATAATCATAACTTTCTGCTTCATCCCTTTAGAAAAATTGATTGGAAACCAGTCCAACTTATCAGACAAACGAAAAATAGCCAACAACTCTTCCGCACGCGCCATCGCTTCTTCAATAGGAATATCATAAGCCATAGCAACTGTTTCAATATGTTCACGAAGCGTCAATTCCTCATAAAGACTCGGCGTTTCAGGAATGAAGCCAATTTTCTTACGGTATTGCGCCTGTCCTTGAGACAAACTCAAGTCATCAATAGTAATAGTACCTTGGTAGGGTGTCAGCAGACCAATGATTTCATTAATTGTTGTTGATTTACCAGCACCGTTTAGGCCGATTAAGCCAACCAACTCACCATCTGCTACTTCAAAAGATATATTTTTTAAAACAGGGATATTAACATATCCGCCAGTTACATTTTCAAGTTTTAACATAATTTTCTCGCATTTTTTTGATATAATCATTATAACAAAATCAAGAAATTATAGGGGACACAAATGGAAAATTGTATTTTTTGTAAAATAATTGCTGGAGAAATCCCATCTTCTAAAGTCTACGAAGACGACCAAGTCATGGCATTTTTAGACATTTCTCAAACTACCAAAGGACACACTCTTCTTGTACCAAAAGAACATGTGCGTAATGTCCTTGAAATGTCAGAAGCTACTGCTAGTACACTTTTTGCCCGTCTTCCTAAACTAGCGCGTGCTCTTAAAACTGCTACTGGAGCGCCAGCCATGAACATCATTAACAATAACGAAGAGATTGCAGGACAAACTGTCTTTCATGCCCACGTGCACCTTGTTCCGCGCTATCAGGAAAATGATGGCATCAAAATTGAATACACGACACATGAACCTGATTTTGATGCTCTTGGGAAATTAGCAGAGCAGATTTCAAAAGAGGTAGACGCATGAAATTAAAACATTTTTTAGCTGTCGGACTAGCTAGCTACGCTGGATATCAAGCCTATAAAAATCGCGAACGGATAAAAAACACTGTCCTTGTAGCCATTGAAACAAGAGAAGCTATGAGTTTAGACCTTGACAAAATCAAGGATAGCCTTAGTACTATCCAAGAAGAAAGTTATAAAGTTAATCAAATCAATCAGGACTTAACTTACAAATTCCGTGTTTTTGAAAAAGAGGCTCAGGCTCATCTTAATGAGATTAAGTCCATAACTGCTAAATATCAGGAAAGTAAATAAAACCCTTTATTGTGATAATTACGCAAAAATTGATTGTCTGGTAAATAACATATTCTAGGAGTGGGACAGAACTCATCACAAAGAAAAATTGAACTCGCCTACGACACTGTGCAAAAAAATCCGCACCTTTAGGTATAAACGACGCCTAGACGCAAGCGCCGTCATTGCGTTTCCTACTTTGCCTTGTGTCGGTTAACGGCTTTGTATCTTAACAAAGAGTTCCCTCATACCTCAATCTTCAGCTTGGGGCTGAAAGAGTCTCACGCTAGCTATTTCACTCCTATCCCCGAAAGGTTTAGTAGGGCCGTTCGAACTTTGAAAAAAGCAAAGGAATTCCCGCTAAGCTAATGCATATCGATTATATTCTAAATATAGTCGAATGAATTAGCTTTGATACATTGTCACTATCGGCTTGCCGTCTCTCTGTTGAGAGTAAGAAATTTCTTCAAGACAAAGTATCTCCAGACTCTTGAAGCTGTGTTTTTTTACCAGCCTCTTTTTACCCAAAAAGGGGCTTGGCAAACAGTCTTGAAAATCATAAATGGCTTAGAATAACGTCTTCAACAAACGTTGTTTCTAAGCCATTTTATATTGTTCAATTTTTAAGAGAAAAGCTAAAAATTGAGTTTTTGCCCAGCCCCATTCCTAAATATTAATAACCGTAAGCCGGATCCACATAAGACTGACTGGCATCACCATAATAGCCAGAACCCACGGAGTCATCATAACTAACACTGGCTTCATTTGAACCATAATAAGAGTAACCATAAAGATTCTCATAAAGAACAGCGGATGTTGTTAATTCCTCACTTTCATCCAAGCCAAGCTCACTTTTAATCGTATTTTGTACTTCAAGCAAGTGTTCCGAAGTCACTATCTGGTATGAGGTTTCATTTATCGTTGCATCTTCACCCTTGAGCTGATAAGTCTCGATTGTTTTAAGGGCATCTGTATAGCCTAATAGCTGAGGGATAGTTTTCGATGAAATCTCAATGTTGGTCTGCATATTCTTACTTACAGCTGATAAAATTTTACGATAAGAACTGACACTATCTAAAGCTAAGATTTTTGCCAAGACCTTCTGAATAACTTCGCGTTGACGTCTTTGACGCCCATAGTCTCCTTCAGGATCATCATAACGCATACGAGCATAAACCAAGGCTTGATCTCCATTAATATGGTGAGTCCCAGGTTCAACAGTCGATGTGTACTCAGGCTCATTTGCTTCAATTGAAATTGGAAAATCAAAATCATTTGTAACCGTGATGCCACCAACCGCATCAACTAAGTCAACTAGTCCTTGCATATTGATTTGAACATATTGGTCAATCGTAATATCCAATAAATCTTGTACAGTCATGATTGCCATCTGAGCTCCGCCTGATGCATATGCAGCATTAAGTTTTGCCTCAACACCGTTCATATCATTATCATCTGGTCCAGTTAATCCGATTAAGATATCACGCTCCAAACTGGTCATGGTTGTCTTCTTTGTTTTTGGATTTACTGTCACCAAAATCATAGAATCACTATTCCCTGTCCAAGTATCAGTACGTGAACCTGTTCCAGTATCAACTCCCATTAAAAGAATTGAGAAGGGCTTAGTTTGTTCGATAGCAGTGCTTTTTGTATCAGAGGTCTGAAAATCTTTAAAAGTCTTTGCTAATTCACTTGTTGAAAAGTTGTAGGCAGTGGTCACGTAAGTTCCCAATGCTACAATAGTTGTTAGGAAAATCGCACCTAACATTAGCCATATTTTTTTTCCAATAGTCATTTATTCATCTAATCTATCAGCTTACTCATCAAGTAAACATCAAGAAATTCTCCATCCTTTGTTCTAGCACCGCGTTCTTTGATGCCTTCTACCCTAAAACCAAACTTTTCATAAATGTGAACGGCTTTTTCATTCCGTTTTTGAACTGTCAACTCTAATCGACGAATTATGCCACTATGCTCAGCCCAATCAATCGCAGCTTCCATTAAAAACTGACCAAGGCCATATCCCCAATACTTTTTAGCCACCGCGACAAAAATATCACCTATATGACTAATACTACCAGAGGAAGCAGCAGCAATATTCAAAACACCAACAAGTTCATTACCTACGTGAGCTACCAAACAAATCTGATTATCAGACAACTGACGACTCTGAATAAAACTCATGGCTTCTTCTACCGTCATTTGACTTTCCTCATCATCACTCGTTATAAAATCTGTTTCCGCGGTAACTTGAGCAAGTAATTTAGCTAATCCAGAAGCATCTTCAAGTTGAGCTTCACAAATAACTACTTCCTGCTCAGCCATTTTGCAAGTCCTCCAGAAGTAGCTGACTTTTTACCCCGTGTGCTTCAAATGATACTTTTCGCCCATCGTCTTGCTTATCGATAAAAACTTCTAAATAATCATCAAGGCTATCCGAGCTAAGTAACTCACCCCACTCAATGACAGTCACACCATCCCCATAGAGAAAGTCATCCAAGTCAATCGAGTCGGGATCATCCCCAATCCGATAAACATCTAAATGATAAAGCGGTAGACGTCCTTCATACTCCCGAACGATGGTATATGTCGGACTTTTAATCATCTGTTTAATTTCAAGAGCTCTTGCAATTCCTTTAGTAATGGTCGTCTTTCCTGCACCAAGATCTCCTGTCAAAACAAGGACATGACCTGCCTGCAGCTTTTGACCAATCCGAAAACCAATTGCTATCAGCTCATCTTCATTTTGGCTATAAAACATGCCATTATTATATCAAAAATAAAACGTTGTTCCAAGCCTTATCATGACTATGCCCTACTTTATAATCATTTCCTATTATAAACCTCACAATAATAAAAGGATTGCCACAAGAACAACCCTAATATTATTATTTTATCCTTAAAAAAAGTTTATATGATTTTTTAGAGGATAGCTAAGCTAATGAAATTCAAGATAAAGAGGATATCCAATACCCATACAATTCCATGAACATCTTTCACTTCTCCCTTAACAACTTTTACCAAAGTATAAGTCAAGAAACCAGCAGCAATACCGTAAGTAATACTGTAAGAGAAGCCCATGAAGATTGATGTAAAGAAAGCTGGAACTGCTTCAGCCATATCATCCCATTTGATGTTTTTAAGATTTGACAACATCATAACACCAACAATGATAAGAATTGGGGCAGTCGCTTGTGTTGGAACGATTGAAACAAGTGGACTAAAGAAGCTTGAAATAGCAAATAGACCTGCAACAACCAAAGCAGTCAAACCTGTACGACCACCAGCACCAATACCAGCAGCAGATTCAACATAAGTTGTTACGTTTGAAGTACCGGCAATCGCACCAAGTGTTGTACCAATAAGGTCTGAATAAAGTGCCTTATCAAGAGCTTGAGACTCGTGATTATCGCCTGATGTAGCTACGATACCAACTTTTTCACCAGTACCAATAAGTGTACCAATAGTATCAAAAATATCTGTTAGAGAGAATGCTAAGATAGCCATAAAAACGCCTGGTAAACGAGATACATCTGAGAAAAGAGAACCAAGACCCTGGCTACCAAGAGCTACACCAAAGACACTTTGCAAATCTTTAAATGAAGCAGACAAGTTAGTCGCAGCCCAGTTAATACTTCCGAGATCAACAACTCCCATGAAAATTCCAATGATAGTAGTTGCAATGATTGAAAGAATAACACCACCACGAATATTTTTAACAATGAAAATAATTGTGATGACAAGACCAATAAGAGCTAGGATGACGCCAGGATTATTAAAAGAAACTAAACCTGGAGTTGCCGCAGCACTTGCGTTGATTGAAGCAAGCCCCTCAGCAGCACCATCCCCAGTCACTGTATATGTACCAGGATCAATTGAGAAATGTAAAAAACCTGCATTCTTAATCCCAACATAAGCTAGGAAAATACCAATACCAGCTGAGATAGCTGACTTCAAACTTGTTGGAATAGACTCAATAATCATCTTACGGACTTTTGTAACTGTGATAATCAAAGAAATAACACCACAGATAAATACCATAGCAAGTGCTTCTTGCCAAGTGTAACCAAGGGCAAAGACAACTGTATAGGTAAAGAAAGCGTTAAGTCCCATACCTGGTGCCTGGGCATAAGGAAGATTAGCATAAAGTGCCATCATCAAAGTACCCGCTACAGCACCGATAATTGTTGCTAAGAAGACACCTTGTGCTGGCATTCCCGTTTGTGCGAGCATAGATGGGTTAACAAACAGGATGTACGACATTGCAAAGAAGGTTGTCAAACCTGCTGTCACCTCTGTTTGGACAGTGGTACCATGTTCCTTCAATTTAAAAAACTTTTCCATGAAAGTTTAGTTCTCCTTGTGAGGTAAAATTTATTTTGTTCGGGTTTTCCCGAACGACAATATTATTTTACCAAAAGTTTGTTCACTTTTCAATGCCTTCAACTTTAAATTTATTATCTAAAAATACTAAACAAAGAACCTGCATAAAGGTAAATCCTAAAACAAAGTGCAGAGCATCCCAGCTAACGACACTTAATAATTCATCTACAACCAGCTTAGGTCTGGTAAAAATATCCCAAGAATTTAATCTGGCATATCGTCCAATATGAATAGCAAAGCTGGATACAAAAGATAGACCACCTATAAAAACAAGTCTCAAAAAATAATTTTTCAACTTCAATAAAGATGTCATAAGATTAACACTTTCAATCCCACAAAGTACACCAAATAAGATACTTGAAACATAGAGTAAGTACCGAATTAAACTCCACTTATCCCATAAAACAGAGTCTGTAAAACTCATATGAACAATATCTGTTAGCATATAAAAGGTATTAGGATAGAAAAAAAGCCAGAACAGTCCCAAAACTATTTTGAAACTTCTCCTCTTTACATAGATAGCTGCAACCGCAAAGTCTAAAGCAATAAGTGCCAAAATCATATTCCAAATTAAATCTGGTCCAGATAAGTTATAATAACGAATCCCCAGAGCAATGATAAGGAAAAAAAGATGAACAAATCCAATTTTTTTTAACATGAAATCTCCCTTCTTAATCGATCATCCATACAAACAAAATAATATTGAAAAATGACAATAATAAATTTATATTCTATTTAATCATTTTATTCCATATTGTAGCAAATTTCCCTTAAAATTCCTTAATACAACTTTCAAAAACAATCACAAGCCCTACAAACTATTAAAGGATTTCAAAATTTTTGTATCACAAAAGTATATATTTGTTTCATAAAAGAGAATTTTTCTACTATTTAAATAGTAAAATAAGGTCAAATTTAAATTTGCTCAAATCTTTGTCTGTGCTTGCCAAAGATTTGAGCATCAAAAAACTGATTTTCTATTCCAGAAAACCAGCTAAAGATTCCTATTCATCTCCAAGTAAGATTAACATCATCATTTGTATAGCAGTAAGTCCTACTACAAAAGGAACATTTGCCAATGTAATACTAGAAATTAATTCATTAATAAAATTAATGGGACTTGCTAGCAAGTCACCCCAACCAATGCTTGTAACACGCGCTACATGCAATGAAAAAGTTGCTAGCAATGCTATTATAGGCATCAGAACAAGTTGAACATAAAGATTTAATTTGAAACTTTTTAATATCAATTGTACGCTCAATGTTCCCGCAACCAAAGCGAAAACAAGACTACCAAGATAGACCATGAAAGGTTTCATTCCATCAACCGACCAGATGGCATCTCCACCCCAAGACACATTTGCTACCCCAAGTAGTGCAGAAAAAGTATAAGGGTAGAAAAAACACCAGACTGGTATGGCCAGTACTCTGAACAGTTTATTTTTTGAATAATAAGCCAAAAATCCCATTTCAATTGCTACTAGAGAAAAAATAGTCGTTCTCATTATTCCCTCAACTGAAGGGTTATATTGCCAAATACCAAATAAAATAATCAAGACAAAAATATGACTAAAAATAATTTTATGCATACGTGATTGAAACCTCTCATTCTCTGTTTCATTATACCATACTATGACTTGCATTATCTTCAAATTATTCATAAGAAAAAGAATTTTTAGGTGATTTTTTCATTTTTCCAAAGGTGATTCTTTGCTTTTAAGAAGAAATTTTGTATAATCCTTGTATGAGAAAAAAATTAATTGCCATTGACTTAGATGGAACCTTGCTACACAGTAATAACACTATTTCAGACTATACCGTTCATGTTATCAACCAAGTAAAAGATAAGGGACACTCTGTTGTTATCGCAACTGGCAGACCCTATACAATGGCAGCTGATCATTATGAACGTCTTGGTCTGACAACGCCTATGATCAGTTTCAATGGTGCTTTGACGCATGTACCAGGAAAAAAATGGGACTTTGAGCGCAGCATTACCATTGATAAAAGTTACTTAATGGATGTTTTGAAATTAAAAGACAGCTTCGAAGCTGATTTCATCGCCAGTGAGTATCGAAAAAAATTTTTTATCACAATGGATAATCCTGAGCGTATCAATCCAGAACTTTTTGGTGTTCAAAAAATTACGGATAACATGCATCTAGATACCAATAAAATCACTAAAAACCCAAATGCTCTTCTTATGCAAACACGTCACGAGGATAAGTATGCATTGGCTAAAGAGATGCGCCAGCATTTCAATAATGAAATGGAAATTGATTCATGGGGTGGTCCTATGAACATCTTGGAGTTTTCACCTAAGGGGGTCAATAAGGCATTCGCGCTTAATTATCTCCTTAAAGCCCTCAATAAAACGCCTGAAGATCTTATCGCTTTTGGTGATGAACATAATGACACCGAAATGCTATCGTTAGCTAAAACAGGCTATGCTATGAAAAATGCTAGCTCAGTACTTCTACCTTATGCTGACCAACAGTTGAACCACACGAATGAAGAAGATGGTGTCGCAAAAAAACTTGAAGAACTCTTTTTATAACAAGCAACGAAGAAAATTTTTCTTCGTTTTTTTGTTTTTGGGTTGATATTGGCTAAATTATACTTAAATAAAATCAAACAAGGACATGAGACGAAGACAGTACTTGAGTAGGACAAATCGAAGCTAACATCTACCATTTTGTTTTTTTAAAATATTATGACATGTTTTCTGTGAATTTGACACATTTTCAATCATTTTCCATCGCCAATTTATGCCAGAAAATGCAAATTTTTTCTTTTTTGTCATATTTTTGTAAAAAAGGGGCTTGCATTTTTACTGAAAACGTTTTACAATAATAACGTTCTTTAATTTCTTTAAAACGGAAAAGAATGGCCGAGCAATCGGAAGGAGATTATTCTTTTTTGTTTTAATGAAAAATATAAACAAGGAGGAAGAACAAGAATGGCTATCGGTATTATTATTGCCAGTCACGGTAAATTTGCTGAAGGTATCCATCAATCTGGTTCTATGATTTTCGGAGAGCAAGAGAAAGTTCAAGTTGTAACTTTCATGCCTAACGAAGGTCCAGACGATTTGTATGCACACTTCAACAATGCTATCGCACAATTTGATGCTGATGATGAAGTCCTTGTACTTGCTGACCTTTGGTCTGGTTCACCATTTAACCAAGCAAGTCGCGTAATGGGTGAAAATCCTGATCGTAAAATGGCTATCATCACAGGTCTTAACTTGCCAATGCTTATTCAAGCCTACACAGAGCGTCTAATGGATGCTAACGCTGGGGTTGATCAAGTCGTTGCCAACATCATCAAAGAGTCTAAGGACGGTGTTAAAGCACTTCCTGAAGAACTCAACCCTGCGGAAGAAGTTGCCGCTCCAGTTGCTGCTGCAGCTCCTCAAGGCGCTATTCCAGAAGGTACAGTTATCGGTGACGGTAAACTTAAAATCAACCTTGCTCGTATCGATACACGTCTTCTTCACGGTCAAGTTGCAACAGCTTGGACACCTGCTTCAAAAGCAGATCGTATTATTGTTGCATCAGATGCTGTTGCTCAAGACGAGTTGCGTAAAGGTTTGATTAAACAAGCTGCGCCAAACGGTGTAAATGCTAACGTTGTTCCAATCAAGAAATTGATTGATGCTGCGAAAGATCCACGTTTTGGTAACACTCATGCCCTAATCTTGTTCGAAACTGTACAAGATGCCCTCCGCGCTGTTGAAGGCGGAGTTGAAATCAAAGAATTGAACGTAGGTTCAATGGCTCACTCAACTGGTAAAACAATGGTTAACAATGTATTGTCTATGGACAAAGAAGACGTTGCAGCCTTTGAAAAACTTCGTGACCTTGGTGTTGCCTTTGATGTTCGTAAAGTTCCAAACGATTCTAAGAAAGACTTGTTTGACCTTATCAACAAAGCAAACGTTCAATAATTTGTTTACAAAGGAAACATAGATGTTTTCCTAGGTTCATGGTGTAGTACCCTATTTTTTAGAGGTACTCAATAAAACTAACTAGAAAAGGAATAAAACCATGTCAGATATTTCAATTATTTCTGCGGTATTGGTTGTAGTCGTTGCCTTCTTTGCTGGTCTTGAAGGTATCCTTGACCAATTCCAATTCCATCAACCAATCGTTGCATGTACTCTTATCGGTCTTGTAACTGGTAACTTGGCTGCCGGCGTAATGCTTGGTGGTGCCCTTCAAATGATCGCTCTTGGTTGGGCAAACATTGGTGCAGCCGTAGCGCCAGATGCTGCGCTTGCTTCTGTTGCTGCTGCTATCATCTTTATTAAAGGTGGCGACTTCTCAAACGTAGGTATCAACGTAGCGACTGCCGCTGCTATCCCACTTGCTGTTGCAGGTCTCTTCCTTACAATGATCGTTCGTACAGTGTCTGTTGCCCTTGTCCACACAGCTGACAACGCTGCTAAAGAAGGTAACATCGCTGCTGTAGAACGCGCTCACCTCTTTGCTCTTGTTCTTCAAGGTCTTCGTATCGCTGTCCCAGCTGCAATGCTTTTGGCTATTCCAGCTTCAGCTGTTCAAGGCGTACTTGAAAAAATGCCAGACTGGTTGTCAGGTGGTATGGCCGTTGGTGGTGGTATGGTTGTAGCCGTAGGTTACGCTATGGTTATCAACATGATGGCTACTCGTGAAGTATGGCCATTCTTCGCTCTTGGTTTTGTATTCGCTGCCGTAACTGACTTTACTCTTATCGGTCTTGGTACAATTGGTGTTGCTATTGCATTTATCTACCTTAACCTTTCTAAACAAGGTGGAAATGGTGGAGGAACTGCTTCAGGTTCTGGCGACCCAATCGGCGACATCTTAGAAGACTACTAGAAAGGAGCCCACTCATGACTGAAAAAATTACACTTTCAAAAGCGGATCGCCAAAAAGTTTGGTGGCGTTCACAATTCTTGCAAGGTTCATGGAACTATGAACGTATGCAAAACTTAGGTTGGGCTTACGCACTCATTCCTGCAATTAAAAAACTTTACACTAAAAAAGAAGATCAAGCTGCTGCTCTTGAACGTCACTTGGAATTCTTCAACACTCACCCATACGTTGCTGCTCCAATCATCGGTGTAACTCTTGCCCTTGAAGAAGAAAAAGCAAACGGTACTGAAATTGAAGATGCTGCTATCCAAGGGGTTAAAATCGGTATGATGGGACCTCTTGCTGGTATCGGTGACCCAGTATTCTGGTTTACAGTTCGCCCTATCCTTGGTGCCCTTGGTGCTTCACTTGCATCAACTGGTAACATCGTTGGTCCACTTCTCTTCTTCTTTGGTTGGAACATCATCCGTATGGCCTTCTTGTGGTACACACAAGAATTTGGTTACCGTGCTGGTTCTGAAATCACAAAAGACATGTCAGGTGGTATCTTGAAAGACATTACTAAAGGAGCTTCAATCCTTGGTATGTTCATCCTTGCCGTTCTTGTTGAACGTTGGGTATCAATCAACTTCACAATCGACCTTCCTGGTAAACAATTGTCAGAAGGAGCTTACATTGTCTTCCCAGAAGGACAAGTAACTGGACCAGAATTGAAAGGTATCCTCGGTGATGCCCTTGGTGGTATGAGTTTGGATCAAATTCAAGCACAAACACTTCAAGGACAATTGAACTCATTGATTCCAGGATTGATGGGACTTCTCTTGACTTTCCTTTGCATGTGGTTGCTTAAGAAAAAAGTTTCACCAATTACAATCATTATCGCATTGTTCATCGTTGGTATCGCTGCTCGTTTCTTCGGTATCATGTAATGACTGAAAAAGAGTTTCCGTTTGGAAACTCTTTTGTTATAATTGATAAAAAACAATAAAGTGAGAAAATATAATGGCTCAATCCCTTAATAAATCAGTTGAATTCCAAACGACTGGCGTTTCTTATCTTGGTATTGGTGGTAAAGTTGGTAAATTTCTTATCGGTGAAACTGCGCTAGAATTCTACCCTGATGTTAATGTTGAACAATTTATTCAAATTCCTTGGACAGCTGTTAACACAATCGGTGCAAATGTTAGTCGCCAAAAAGTAAGCCGCCATTTTGAAGTCTTTACAGATCAAGGTAAATTTCTTTTTGCCTCAAAAGATTCTGGTAAAATTTTAAAAATTGCTCGCTCTTATCTTGGTGACGAGAAAGTTGTCAAACTTCCAACCCTTATTCAGATGATTATCGCTAAAATTAAATCTATTGGAAAATAAAAAAAGCAGTCTTTGTTGCAGATAAGTAACTCTTTACACTCTCAGGTGAGAAGAGCCGTGCAACAAGGACTGCTTTGCTATTTTTAAGAAAACCAAGTATCCAAAATCTTAAGTTTATCACTAACTTTAACCCTAGCATATAATTCTAAGCGCAACCACTCTATCAGAGTCGAAATAAGGTAAATGACTAAGGCTAAAAGAATGATCGTTATAGGGAAAAGCCACTCTGGAGCTTTTAGTAGGATAATAAATTCATCTAAAAGAAAATGTTTTTCAATAAGGGGATGGAGATGAAGAAGATAGACGCCTAAACTAGCTGGGGCTAGAAACTTAATCAAAGAGAGATAAGGACTCTTATGAGAAAGAGGGTGTTTGGCAAAAATTAGAAATAATGCTATCGACCCAAGAACTAGACTTGGTGAAGGATACCAATACCAAATGCGACCAACCTGAGTCATCCCTAGAAAAGTAAGGATAGATGATAAAAGATAAACCAAGAAAAGGTGGAAAGTCTTTATCCTTGTAATATCTATGCGCTTCAAATATGCTCCAAAAATGTAAAGAAGAACCAACCAAGTCATGCCAAAACCTTTTGACAAGGAGTACTCCAAGACCTTGTTATTAAAAAGAGCCGGCTGGAGGCAAAAAAAGACATAAGAAAGAAGAACAACCTGCCTTAATTCCTTATCTGAAATAACATTCAGGCCCTTATTCAGTAGAGGTTTCACAAGCAAAAGACCAAAGTAAGCCGTGATGTACCAATACTGGCTGGTAACAACAGGGAAGAAAGCCCCTACCCAATCTGATAACCCCAGAGGATAGCCTGCTAGGGCAAAGCCACAAGTAACTAAAACAGTATAAAACACGACCTGTAACCACAACTGAGCGATTTTAGAGATTTTACTAGATGAGGATACTCCAACATAGCCACTCAGGAGAGCATAACAATTAACTGCTACATAGGAGGCAATCTGAATAATCCAAACAACAGCATAATACCAGTCATGCTTCTCTGAAACCGCCTCTCTCAGACCGCCCTTTCCCAGAATATGAGTAAGAACAATCATGAACATGGACACAATACGCAATAGTTCTAAACCATAATGGTAGGATTTTTCTTCATTTTTTCTCATAATGATATTATAACAAGAATTTGTCGCTGTAGATGTCATTTTTTAGAATGTCGTTTTACAATTCTATGTTTTTTTTGTATAATAGGAGCAACGGACAAGTAGTATTGAGCCCTTTTCAGAAAGTCTGCGGTAGCTGTGAGCAGATAAGAGGAGATATGAAATTCTACCGTGATTGATCGTTTGCTTAGACAAAAAATGTTCAATTTTTCTAATCGAATAATAAATAAGTGCACAGGATGTGAAGCTGGATGGAACCGCGCTAAGAAGCGCTCCAGCAAATAACATGCTGTGCTTTTTATAAGCTGAAACGACTCAATCACTCACCTATCTTAACCATTTGGAGGATATTATGTTAGATATTAAACGCATTCGTAATGACTTTGATGCTGTTGCTGCAAAATTAGCAAATCGCGGTGTCAGTCAAGAAACTCTAGCTGAATTGAAGGAGCTTGATGCTGAGCGTCGTCAACTACTCATCAAATCAGAAGAAGCTAAAGCTGAGCGCAACATTGCTTCTGCTGCTATTGCACAAGCAAAACGTAACAAAGAAGACGCTAGTGAGCAAATCGCTGCTATGCAGACCCTGTCAGCAGATATCAAGGCAAGTGATGCTAAACTAGCTGAAATTGATGAAAAACTCAATACCATTGTAACTGTACTCCCAAATACTCCTCATGATTCTGTGCCAGTTGGTGCTGACGAAGATGAGAACGTTGAAGTTCGCCGTTGGGGAACTCCTCGCCAATTTGACTTTGAAGTGAAAGCACACTGGGATCTTGGAGAAGACCTTGATATCCTTGATTGGGAACGCGGTGCTAAAGTAACAGGTTCTCGTTTCCTTTTCTATAAAGGTTTGGGTGCTCGTTTGGAACGTGCCATCTACAACTTCATGCTTGATGAACACGCAGCAGAAGGCTATACCGAAATGATTACACCTTACATGGTTAATCATGATTCAATGTTTGGTACTGGTCAATATCCAAAATTCAAAGAAGATACCTTTGAATTAGCTGATTCTGACTTCGTCCTTATTCCTACAGCAGAAGTTCCATTGACAAACTACTACCGTAATGAAATCATTGATGGTAAAGACCTGCCAATCTATTTCACAGCTATGAGCCCATCATTCCGTTCTGAAGCAGGTTCTGCTGGTCGTGACACACGTGGTCTTATCCGTCTTCACCAATTCCACAAGGTTGAAATGGTTAAATTTGCTAAACCAGAACAATCTTATGAAGAATTAGAGAAAATGACTGCTAATGCAGAAAACATCCTACAAAAACTCGAACTTCCATACCGTGTTATTACCTTGTGTACTGGAGACATGGGCTTCTCAGCTGCTAAAACTTATGACCTAGAAGTTTGGATTCCAGCTCAAAACACTTACCGTGAAATCTCTTCATGTTCAAATACAGAAGATTTCCAAGCACGTCGCGCACAAATCCGCTACCGTGATGAAGCAGATGGTAAAGTCAAACTTCTTCACACCCTCAACGGATCAGGGCTTGCTGTTGGACGTACTGTTGCTGCCATTCTTGAAAACTACCAAAACGAAGATGGTTCTGTAACCATTCCAAAAGCACTCCGTCCATACATGGGTGGTGTTGAAGTTATCAAACCAAACTAAAACTTTATGAAAAACAGGATTGAGCTTGGCTCAATCCTGTTTTTTTATCATTAATATTTTCTAAAGCGTTGGTATCGTGCTTCTAACAATTCTTCCAAAGGCAGTTGACTGAGAACTTCGATTTCAGCTATCAATTCTTCTTTCAACATAGCTACTGTTTCGCTTGAAAAATAGCCATGTTCAGGAATAACCTTGTCAACTACATCCATTTTGTAGAGTTCACCAGCTGTAATCTTCATCAATTCCGCTGCTTCTGTTGCGCGCGAGCCATCCTTCCAAAGAATAGAAGCAAAACCTTCTGGACTAAGAACAGCATACATGGTATGTTCCAGCATCCAAACCCTATCAGCTACAGCTAAAGCCAAAGCTCCACCTGAACCGCCTTCACCGATAATCACAGCAATAATTGGAACTTTGAGGTCACTCATTTCCATAAGGTTACGAGCAATGGCCTCACCCTGTCCACGTTCCTCAGCACCAACACCTGGATAAGCACCTGCTGTATTGATAAAGGTAATGACTGGACGTCCAAATTTTTCGGCCTGTTTCATCAAACGAAGAGCCTTACGGTAACCTTCTGGATTGGGTTGGCCAAAATTGCGGTGCAGATTATCTTGAAGATTCTTACCTTTTTGAATTCCTATTACTGTCACAGGGCGTCCAGCTAAACGCGCCAGACCACCTACAATAGCACCATCATCAGAAAATTGACGGTCCCCATGTAGCTCCATAAAATCATCAAAAATCACTTGAGCATAGTCCAAAGCAGTCAAACGACTTTGTTCTCTAGCTTCTTTTAAAATTCTCGAAACATTACTAGTCATTTGGCACCTCCGTGAAAGGCAACTAAATTGGCGATTACATCGGGCATGTCTGTTCTCTTAACGATAGCATCAACAAAACCATGTTCAAGCAAAAATTCAGCCTTCTGAAAATCATCAGGTAGATTCTCACGAACCGTTGTTTCGATAACACGACGACCTGCAAAACCGACTAAAGCCTGTGGCTCAGCTAAAATAATATCACCTTCCATGGCAAAGCTAGCTGTTACCCCGCCTGTTGTCGGGTCCGTCAAAATGGTTAGGTAGAAAAGACCTGCATTAGAGTGGCGTTTAACAGCAGCAGAGACTTTTGCCATCTGCATCAAACTCATAATCCCTTCTTGCATACGAGCACCGCCTGAGGCTGTAAAGATAACCACCGGAAGTTTTTCGTCAATAGCAAGTTCAAAGAGACGCGTCAGCTTTTCTCCAACAACCGTCCCCATAGAGGCCATAATAAAGTTAGAATCCATAATGGCTAGAGCAACTTTTTGACCTCTAATATTTGCTTTTCCTGTAAGGACAGCCTCGTCCAAGCCCGTTGCAGCACGCGCCTGAGATAATTTTTCACTGTACTTAGGAAAATTTAAAGGATCTTTTGTTTCAATACCAGTAAATAGTTCTTCAAAACTAGCTTCATCAACCGTTAAAGCAAGACGCTCTTGTGCAGAAATACGAAAATTATAAGAACAAGATGGGCATATTTTAGCAACACCTAAGTCCTTTTGATAAATCATATGCTTACATGCAGGACATTTAGCAAATAATTCGTCTGGAACTTCAGGAACATCTCGTTCAACCTCTCGTTTTAAAGAACGATTAGGATTTATACGAACATACTTATCTTTTTTTCCAAATAAAGCCATTGTTCTTCCTCCTAATCTTCTTTATTATAATTTGGTAAGAACGTTTCCATCAAAAATGAGGTATCATAGTCTCCGGCAATGACATGAGGATCGGCAATTAGGTCCAATTGGAATTCTGTATTGGTAACAACACCTTCAATTTCCAATTCATAGAGAGCTCTCTGCATCTTCATAAGTGCTTCAAAACGGTTCTCTCCATGTACAATAATCTTGGCAATCATACTATCATAGTAAGGTGGAATCGTGTATCCGTTGTAAACAGCAGAGTCAACACGCAAACCTACACCACCACTTGGCAAATGTAGATCTGTAATCTTACCTGGACTTGGAGCAAAATTGAAAGCAGGATTTTCCGCATTAATTCGGCATTCAATAGCATGACCCTTGATTTCAATCTCATCTTGAGTTACTGACAAAGCTTCACCTGCAGCAATACGGATTTGTTCCTTAACAATATCAATCCCCGTAACAAATTCCGTGACAGGATGCTCTACCTGGACACGTGTATTCATTTCCATGAAATAGAACTTGCTGGTCTTCTCATCTAAAAGAAATTCAATAGTGCCGGCATTTTCATATTTAACGGCCTTAGCTGCACGAACAGCTGCTGCACCAATTTTCTCACGCAGTGTTTTTCCAATGGCAATTGATGGACTTTCTTCAAGGACCTTTTGATTATTGCGCTGAAGTGAACAATCGCGCTCTCCTAAATGCACAACATTACCAAAAGAATCACCCAAGATTTGCACTTCAATATGACGAGCAGGATAGATAACCTTCTCAATATACATGGCACCATTGCCAAAAGCAGCTTGGGCTTCTTGTGAAGCTGATTCAAAGGCAGCAGTCAATTCTCTAGATGAATCGACCTTACGAATACCTTTTCCTCCACCTCCTGCAGAAGCTTTAAGCATGACAGGATAGCCTAATTTATCAGCTATTGCCAAAGCTTCTTCAGCTGTGTAAACCTCACCATCGGAACCTGGAATAACCGGTACATTGGCCTTAATCATCTCTGCGCGAGCATTAATTTTATCGCCCATTTTATCCATGACAGATGCACTTGGACCGATAAATTTAATCCGCATCTCTTCACACATAGTTGCGAACTTAGAATTTTCACTTAAAAATCCAAAGCCCGGGTGAATAGCTTGCGCTCCTGTTACGATAGCAGCTGATAAGACTGAATTCATATTCAAGTAAGAATCCACTGAACGAGCTGGGCCGATACAGATAGCCTCATCAGCTAGAGCAACGTGGAGGGATTCCTTATCAGCCTCCGAATAGACGGCAACTGTTGAGATACCCAACTCACGCGCCGCACGAATAATACGCACCGCTATTTCGCCACGATTGGCAATTAATAATTTTTTAAACATCTGGATGCATTTCTCCCTCTATTCGAGTTTTCAACTAGTTTCCAATAGCAAAAGTAAGCGTTCCAGAAGCCGCTAATTTCCCATCAACCTCTGCCTTAGCTTCCACAACTGCTATGCTTCCGCGACGCTTAACAAATTTAGCCGTCATAACCAATTGATCACCTGGTACAACTTGTTTTTTGAACTTAACCTTGTCCATACCGGCATAAAAAACTAATTTCCCTTTATTCTCAGGTTTTGACAACTCAAGAACACCGGCAGTCTGAGCCAAGGCTTCCATAATTAAAACTCCTGGCATGACAGGATATTCAGGAAAATGACCATTGAAGAAAGGTTCGTTGATGGTTACATTTTTAATAGCCTTGATTTCGTCATCTGAAACTTCTAAGACACGGTCAACCAAAAGCATGGGATAACGGTGTGGAAGAGCTTCGCGAATGTCTTTAATATCAATCATTTAATGCGTACCAATCCTTGTCCAAATTCTACAATCTCTTCGTTATCAACTAGAATCTCAGTCACAATACCATCATGTGGTGCAGGAACTTCATTCATGACCTTCATTGCCTCAATAATCAACAATGTTTGTCCTTTTTTAACTGCATCACCAACTGAAACAAAAGCAGGTTTATCTGGAGAAGGTGCTAAATAAGCTACCCCAACAAGAGGGCTTGCGACCTCTTCTCCCTCAATCGCACTAGTATCATTTGATACTTCTTCTGGAATATTGACTGGAATAGTTTCTGAAACAGGAGCCTGAGCAGCAGCACTAATAGCAGGGACTTGCACAGGTGCTGAAGGCACCGCTGCCTGTTCATTTTTTGAAAAACTTAATTCACCCTCTGGTGTTTTGAATGAAAATTCACGTAGACTTGAGGCATCAAACTGTGCCATCAAGTCTTTAACATCAGCAATGTTCACTATTTATCCTCCCAACGTTTGAACGTTAAGACCGCATTGTGTCCACCAAATCCAAACGTATTTGAAATCGCATATTTAATATCTGCTTCTTGACCTTGACCAAAAATAACATTTGCTTCGATATAATCTGATACTTCTTGAGTACCTGCAGTCATTGGAATGTAGCTATGACGTATAGCTTCAATGGTAGCAATCGCTTCAACCGCACCCGCAGCCCCTAGTAAGTGGCCAGTAAATGATTTAGTTGAAGATACCGCAACATCTTTACCTAATTCAGCAACAATGGCTTGACTTTCACCTTTTTCATTAGCTGGTGTAGAAGTTCCGTGAGCATTAACATAGTTAACATCTGAAGGCGCAATGCCTGCTTCTTGAAGAGCCAATTTAATAGCTTTGCGGGCTCCAAGACCTTCTGGATGTGGAGAAGTCATATGGTATGCATCACAAGTGTTACCGTAACCAACAACTTCAGCAAGAATTGTAGCACCACGTTTTTGGGCATGTTCCAAGCTTTCAAGAATCAACATTCCTGCACCTTCACCCATAACAAAACCATTACGGTCTTTATCAAATGGAATTGAAGCACGAGCAGGGTCTTCTGTCGTTGACAAGGCAGTCAAACTTTGGAATCCTGCAATAGCAAATTTTGTGATTGCAGCTTCAGATCCCCCAACCAACATAACATCTTGCAAACCGAATTTAATCGTACGGAAAGCATCACCAATAGCATCATTTGAAGAGGCACAGGCTGTATTGATTGACTTACATACACCATGAGCGCCAAATTTCATAGCAACATTACCAGCAGCCATGTTAGGTAATGCTTTTGGCAATGTCATTGGTTTAACGCGCTTTGGTCCTTTTTCATGCAAACGAATCACTTGATCTTCGATTTCTTGAATACCGCCAATACCTGAAGCTACAATAACTCCGAAGCGATCTGTATCAATGGCCTCAACATTCAATTTAGCATGTTCTACAGCTTCTGTTGCCGCATAGAGGGCATAAAGTGAATACATATCATAGCGATTAGTATCTTTCTTGATAAAATATTTATCAAATGGAAAATCTTGAATTTCAGCTGCATTTTTAACTGCATAGTCACTGGTATCAAATTTTGTAATAGGTCCAATACCAATTTTACCATTTTGTAAGTTTTTCCAAAACTCTTCTGGTGTATTTCCGATTGGTGAAGTGATACCATAACCTGTAACGACAACTCGATTATTAGACATTTAATGTTCTCCTTTATGGGAATAATACTCTGATAGACTTTAATTTATCAGTAGCTTTCATGAAGTTGAGCTTTTAGATAAGACCTTAATTTTATAATTTGTCTTAGAAGTCCTAATTTCTGCAAGACATCAAATAAAATGACAGAACGTTTAGGAATCCCCAAAATCTACTACTTCAACTTCTTTACTGCATGGTCATACCGCCATCAATGGCAATTACCTGACCAGTAATGTATTCTTGTTGAGCCAAGAAGCTTGCAACCTGTGCAACTTCTTCTGCTTTACCAATACGCTTCATTGGAATTTGACCAACCATAGCATCGCGCATTTTTTCTGGAATGGCATCGGTCATATCTGATTCGATAAAACCTGGTGCAATAGCATTCACTCGAATACCACGAGCAGCAACTTCACGTGCAACTGACTTAGTTAATCCAATTAGACCAGCCTTAGAGGCCGCATAATTAGCCTGACCAATATTTCCCGTCAAACCGACAACACTAGATAGATTAATGATAGCACCTTGTCTTGCTTTTGTCATCGGTTTTAAGACTGATTGTGTCATATTAAATGCGCCAGTCAGATTGATTTTTAAGACACGCTCAAAATCTTCTTCAGTCATCTTTAGCATGAGTTTATCATTTGTGATTCCAGCGTTATTAATCAGAATATCGACACTGCCAAGCTTAGCAATAGCTTCATCAACCATACGCTTTGCATCAGCATTATCAGATACGTCTCCTGAAATGGCAATTACTTTAACATCATAGTTGGCAAATTCATCTAGGAGCTCTTGAGAAATAGCAGAGCGTCCATTGAGAACGACATTGGCACCAAGACTGGCAAATTGATGTGCAATAGCCAAGCCAATCCCCCTAGTTGATCCCGTAACAAAAACATTTTTTCCTGTAATTTCCAAGATTATCCTCCTAATTCTCCAACAATTGAGTCAAGCTATCCGTATCTTCCACTGTAAAGGTAGGAATCGTTTTGTCAATCTTCTTCATAAAGCCACTAAGAACCTTACCTGGACCTATTTCAATAACTTGAGTCATCCCCAACTCTTTCATAGTTTCAATCGAATCATAGAAACGAACTGGTTCCATAACCTGTCTAGCTAAAAGCCCTCGAATAGCTGATTTTTCCATCACTTGAGCTTCCGTATTACCAACCAAAGGAAGGGCAAATTCGTGGAAGTTAACCTTTTCAAGTTCAGCAGCCAATTTTTCACTGGCTGGTTTGAGAAGAGCTGTGTGGAAAGGACCTGATACTTTTAAAGGAATCAGACGCTTACAGCCTGCCTCTTTTAAAAGTTCCACAGCCTCATTGACAGCAGCAACCTCACCACCAATAACAATTTGACCTGGAGTATTGTAATTAGCTGGTGTCACAACGCCTTTAGCAGATGCTTTTTGGCAAGCTTCTTCAATAAGATTAGCATCAGTATTCATGACCGCAACCATCTTACCAGTTCCTGCAGGAGCTGCTGTTTCCATGAATTCACCACGCTTAGCTACCAATGCAACAGCATCTTCAAAAGAAAGAGCACCTGCAGCAACCAAGGCCGAATATTCACCTAAAGAAAGACCAGCTACCATGTCTGCTTTGAAACCTTTTTCCACCAAAAGACGATAAATAGCTACTGAAGTCGTTAAAATTGCCGGCTGCGTGTAGCGTGTTTGATTTAGTTTTTCCTCATCATTATCAATCAAGTCACGAATATCATATCCTAGAATAGAACTCGCAGTATCAAAAGTTTCCCTTACAATAGGGTAAGCCTCATATAAATCACTCGCCATGCCAAGTTTCTGTGCACCTTGACCAGCAAAGAGAAATGCTGTTTTTGTCATCTAAATATAATCCTCCAACTGATGATAATTACATCTACACTGATGTTACTTGTTAAATGTCAACATCTGCCCAACGTGCTGCTTCTTCACGAATCACTTTAGCAGCACCATAATACAAATCTTTCAAAATTTCTTCACAGGTCTCTTCCTGACGAACAAGGCCTGCAATTTGACCTGCCATGACGGAGCCATTTTGAACATCCCCATCCACAACAGCATTGCGAAGAGCTCCTGCACCAAGTTCCTCAATTTCATCTGCTGATTTTTTGCCAGCCAAAAATTCTTTTTCAGCGTTAGCATAGGCAGATGATAACTTGTTTTTCAAAGCACGAACTGGATGTCCTACTACTGATGCAGAAACAACTGTATCAATATCCTTAGCCTTCAAAATCTTATCTTTGAAATTTTGATGGGCATTTGATTCCTTAGCAACCACAAAGCGTGTTCCTACTTGGATAGCTTCTGCACCTAGCATGAAGACTGCAGCAGCACCATGACCATCAGCAACACCACCAGCTCCAATAACTGGAATTGAAACAGCTTCAACAACTTGGCGGACAAGCGTCATAGTTGTCAATTTACCAATATGACCACCAGCTTCCATACCTTCAGCAATAACAGCATCCGCACCCAATTTTTCCATACGTTTAGCCAAAGCTACACTTGGAACTACAGGGATAACTGTAATACCTGCTTCATGGAAACGCTCCATGTATTTTCCTGGATTTCCTGCACCTGTGGTAACAACCTTAACACCTTCTTCAATAACAAGGTCAACAATATCATCTGCAAATGGAGATAATAGCATGATATTAACACCAAAAGGTTTATCAGTAATTGATTTAACCTTATCAATATTTGCTTTAACTACCTCTTTAGGTGCATTTCCACCACCGATAATCCCAAGACCACCTGCATTCGAAACAGCACCAGCAAGGTCACCATCAGCAACCCAAGCCATACCACCTTGGAAAATCGGATATTTAATGTTCAATAATTCTGTAATACGTGTTTTCATTTTGATAAAACTTTCTAAGCCCAAGTTCCGATAATAATTTGACAATCAAACTATTATATTAAGAAGATAGAGTGGTTCAAAATTGTTCATAACAATCCATCCCCACTCCTAATCTTTTAGAGCCTAATTATTTTGTTTTTTCTTCAACGTAAGCAACCAAGTCACCTACAGTGTTAAGGCCATCTTCAGTTTCAATTTGAATATCGAAAGCATCTTCAATTTCTGAAATTACTTGGAAAACATCAAGTGAGTCTGCATCAAGATCATCAAAAGTTGTTTCCAATTGTACTTCTTCTGCCTCTTTACCAAGTTCTTCAACAATAATTTCTTGTACTTTTTCAAATACTGCCATGATTCATTTCTCCTTTAGATATAAATATTATTTTATAAAAGTGCTATCGCACAGTGTATAACTAGATTTTAACAATAAGACTGCCCCAAGTCAAACCTCCACCGAAACCTGATAGAAGAATTGTCTGAGATCCGTCCAATTTTATCATTCCATTATCAAGAGATTCTGATAAAAGAATAGGGATACTTGCGGCACTTGTGTTACCATAGTGCATCATATTCGCAGGGAATTTCTCACGTGAAACCCCAATTTTCTTCGCCATCTTATCCAAGATGCGGATATTTGCCTGATGTAAAAATAGATAATCTAACTCTTCAGCATCTATTCCTAAATCAGCAATCAATTTTTTGATACTCTTAGAAACATCTCTAATAGCGAAATCAAAAATAGCTCTGCCATCCATCTTAACAAAAGGATCGCTTTCAGTCATTTCTGAGAATGGTGATGACAAGCCAATCTTACCAGAAGTCAAGCCTTCACCACGACTACCATCTGAATTAAGCGACTCAGCAAGAAAATGCTTTTTATCACTTGCTTCTAAAAGAACACCACCTGCACCATCTCCAAAAAGAACCGCAGTCGAACGGTCAGACCAATCAACCGTCTTAGAGAATGTTTCAGCACCAATAATTAGACCTTTTCGATATAAGCCAGATGCAATTAGTTTATCAGCTGTTGCTAAAGCAAAAATAAATCCGCTGCATGCTGCTGTTAAATCAAAAACAAAAGCATTTTGTGCACCAATCTTTGCTTGAACAAGTGCTGCTGTTGATGGCATCATTGAATCAGGTGTAACCGTAGCAACAATGATGAAATCAATCTCACTAGCATCAAGTTTAGCTTTTTCCAAAAGCTTTAAGGCAACATGACCTGCTAGGTCACTTGTTGACTCTGTCTTACTAATGTGACGCTGCTTAATCCCTGTACGGGATACAATCCAATCATCACTAGTGTCCATTATCTTAGCCAAGTCATCATTAGATACTACCTGATTTGGTGCATAATGAGCAACTTGACTTATTTTAGAAAATACCATCAGACCAACTCCTCGAGAAACTTATGAAGATTGCTTAAACCGCGCTTAAGTACCTCAACGTCCTCTTCTGGCATGCCTTCAACAATATGATTGACCATAGATTTGTGAAATTTACTGTGCAGACGATTAAGTAATCTTCCTTTTTTAGTTAAGGTCAGATGAACAACTCGTCTATCATGTTTTGATCTCGTTCGTTCAATGTACCCTTTTGCCTCAAGTTTATTAAGACTTGTAGTTACTGTACCAAGGGTTAACATTAATTCGCGAGCAATATCTGACGGTGTCACATTTGTCCCATGGCCAATAATTTCAATCGTATGCATCTCCTTAATTGAGACATCATTGAACTGGCTCGATTTCAAACTCATTTCTTCAATAACAACTACACGATTGAAAATATCAACAAGATACTCATTGATTTTGTTGTAATCCATGGTTTCACCTCCTACAAATAAACTTTGATAATCAAATTGTATCAAACATCAAATCTTTTTGCAAGAATTTTAAGTGAATTCCATCAATTATGACTAGAATCAAATATGACGCTTATGACTTTAAAAATGATTATTTCCCTGTAAAATTAGGTCGACGACGTTCCCCATAGGCACGAACGCCTTCTTTAAAATCTTCTTTAAAGGCAAGCTCTTCTTGCAGTTTAAGTTCAACATCGGTATAGTCATCCCAATCTTCAAAAGAAGAAGCCCAGACCATTTCTTTTATAGCTCGATATGTGTTAATTGATCCTCGAGCTAAACGTTTCACCAATTGTAAAGTCGTTTTTTCCAACTTGTCAGGTTCACAAACCCGATAAACAATCCCGTAAGATAAAGCTTTATCTGCAGAAAGACTTTCTCCTGTCATAGCTAATTGAGTTGCTCTAGTAGCACCAATTGCACGCGTTAGTAATAACATTCCACCTGCATCTGGGGCTAATCCAACACCAACAAAAGCTTGAATGAATTTTGCCTTAGTGCTAGCAATAACAAAATCTGCTGCCACTGCCATATTAGCTGCGGCACCTGCTACGGCACCATCAACACTCATAATGACAGGTTTAGGTAATTTCTTTATAGCAAAAGAAATCTTATTAACAAGCTCTGCTATTTTAACAAGTGATTGAACGTCATCTGCCTCAACAGCTCTTTGCATTTCAGCTAAATCACCACCTACTGAAAATACCGGTCCATTTGCTTTAATGATAAGCATCTTAACACTAACATCTTCTGCAACATTTGAAATAGCCTCGAGAATTTCTTCACACATTGGGATATTAAATCCATTAGAAACTTCAGGTCTATTAAAAGTCAAAGTTGCGACATCATTTTCTTTGCTAAAAAGGATCCCTTTAAACATCATAAGCCTCCTTGAAATTAATTTGAAAATATAATAATTTGATAGTCAAATAATTTCTAGACTATATTAACATAGTTTACTGTCATAATGCAAGAAAAAAATTAAATAATTTGAAAATCAAATCATTTTTAGCCCTTTTTTCAGCATTTTAAAGCTATACCTAGGGCTTCAGAACTAAATTTTAGCTATAAATTAACTAAATTCAATGATAAAAATGGAAAAAATACTGACAAATTGTCTGAATTTTGCTATAATTTTATGTAAAATCTATCTTAGGGAGTCTATATGAAAGTCATTAAGTTTGGCGGTAGTTCACTCGCTTCCGCGCAGCAATTAATAAAAGTTAAAGATATCGTCAAATCAGATCCTACTCGTCGCTTCGTTGTAGTTTCTGCACCAGGAAAACGTGATAATGATGATATAAAAGTTACTGATGCCCTGATAAAATATTACAAAGCTTATACTTCAGATCAAGATGTTTCTGAAGTCCAAGACTGGATTATCCGCCGTTATCAATCAATTATTGATGAGCTAAATCTTGGTTCAAAAATCCTTTCAAAAATCTCTGATTCAATCAAAAAATTGGCGACAGAACCAATTGAAGATAACGATTTTTTGTATGACACATTCTTAGCAGCTGGTGAGGACAACAATGCCAAACTAATTGCTGAATACTTCACTAAAAGTGGTGTTCCGGCACGCTACATCCATCCTAAAAAAGCAGGAATGTTTGTAACAAGTGAGCCTGGAAATGCTCGTATCATCCCATCAAGCTACGATAAATTAGAAGCCTTACGAGAATACGAAGAAGTACTTGTTATTCCAGGTTTCTTTGGTGTTACTGTTGACAATCAAATTTGTACTTTCTCACGCGGCGGTTCAGATATCACTGGATCCATTGTTGCTGCTGGGGTTAAGGCTGATTTATATGAAAACTTTACAGATGTCGATGGTATTTTCGCAGCACATCCTGGAGTAGTCCATAAACCACACTCAATTTCAGAGCTAACTTATAAAGAAATGCGTGAATTGGCATATGCTGGTTTCTCAGTACTTCACGATGAAGCACTAATCCCAGCTTACCGTGGAAGAATTCCTTTAGTCATCAAAAACACTAACAACCCTGAACACCCAGGAACAAAAATCGTTTTATCACATGAAGGTCCACAATTACCAGTTGTGGGTATCGCCGGAGATGATAAATTTGTAAGTATTAACATTTCAAAATACCTTATGAATAGAGAAGTCGGTTTCGGTCGAAAGGTCCTACAAATTCTCGAAGATCTTCATATTCGCTGGGAACACATGCCGACAGGTATTGATGATATGTCAATTGTTATCCGTGAACGCGAGTTAACACCAATCAAAGAACAAGAAATCATCTCCCAACTTACACGCAAATTAGAAGTTGATGAAGTATCCATCCAGCGTGGCCTATCAATCATTATGCTTGTTGGTGAAAATATGAAGAGTCATATCGGGGTTACAGCAGCAGCTACAAAAGCCTTATCAGAACGAGATATCAACCTTGTAATGATTTCTCAAGGATCAAGTGAAGTATCTGTTATGTTCGTTATTGAAACCGAACAAGAAAAGAAAGCTGTTCGAGCCCTCTACAAAGAATTTTTCACTGAATCATCAGATTGACAAAAAAAGCAGAATAAAAAACTTTAGAATAAAGTAAAAGGCATAGAATGACGTTATCAAAAAAACGTTCATTCTATGCCTTTTTAGAGTACCCATTTTTTAAAAGAAAGATTTAAGTTTTATCCAGTTACATATTTTTGAAAACATCTAAAATCTTAGACTTATAATTCATAAACACAAAGGAAAGGGTAATACAAAAACTATCCCTCCCTAAAATCAATAAACCATGGCGCCATCTTTCTTAAGAGAGCCTTCCTACCTTCAAAACGTTCTCCAGCCAATAAGCGATCTAAGCTCCTCTTCTCCTTATCTCCTAAACCTTCCCTAACGCGATCCAAAACATCGTAATAAGCCACATAGTCATCCAAAACCATCTCCTGACTGCTTACTAAATGGCCCACTTCACTGATTTCATCATAAGCCATCTTATGATACTGACGCTTAAGGCTTTCTTGAGCTCTGACAGTATCCTTGAGGTGACTGGTAAACTTGGTCTTAAAATAGCGATAAGCCTTGCCTTCTTCCTCAAAAAGATCAGGAAAATCCTCTAACAAAGCAAACAAAATCAGCCGACCTTCTTGTGAGACCACTGAAAAAGTTAGCTTAAACTATTTCAATTAAACATAAAACGAGGAATCTCTCTGAAATTAGAGTAGATTCCTCGTTTCTTTTTGCTTATTTTTGGTTTATTAGGGTCATAATTCGTTTCATATTGACCGCGAAGATGGTTGTGGCCGCTTGTAATTCCATGTTGAAAAGACCTGATGCCCTGGCAAC
>Ga0334884_1000746_pt1 | contig 56061 bp, 54 predicted proteins | sample GraSluR1_MG_7_FD_207215 | JGI IMG/M metagenome (GOLD analysis project Ga0334884, IMG submission 207215) | Sludge microbial communities from methane-producing bioreactor in Wageningen University, Netherlands - Granular Sludge_12_05 R1 | ecosystem: Engineered > Bioreactor > Anaerobic >... | reverse complement strand
TTCCAATCTTTGTTACAATAGTCATAGGTTCTATATCCTTTTGGGTTATTTCGTCATTTCCTAGGATATAGGACTTTTTTTATTTTGAAAACATGTAAACGTTTTTCCGAGTATTATTTTACACTAAAGCTTTTTAAAATATATTTCAATTGTTGAGACGGGCAATACTTAAAATTCCAATAAAAAAAGAGAGAAATCAGATTCTCTCTTAATTATGATTAATTAGTCAGCAATATCAAAAACAGTTGATTTAACAGTTGTCATTGCTTCGATTGAGTATTTAACACCTTGAGTACCAGCACCAGACTTCTTAGCACCTAAGAATGGGAAGTTGTCTGTACCACGTTGTGTCTTGTTGTTAATGTGAACTGTACCTACTTCAAGTTGCTCAGCGATCTTGAATGCAAGCGGGAAGTTATTAGTAAATACTGAAGCTTGAAGTCCGTATTCAGATTCGTTTGAAATCTTAACTGCTTCTTCAACTGAAGAAACACGGATGATTGGCATGATTGGACCAAATGGCTCTTCCCAAGCAAGACGCATATCAGTAGTTACATTATCATAGATTGTTGGCCAGATAAGGTTACCTTCACGCTTGAACTCAGTTTGAGCTTTAGCACCTTTTTCTTCAGCATCTTTTGCAAGACCTTCAATATAGTCAGCAGAACCTGAGTCAATAACTGGTGTAATATCAGCATTATCTTCTGGCATACCTACAGAAAGTTTTGCAACCTCTGAATTAATAAGTTCAGTCAATTTATCAGCTACACTATCCATAACAAGGACACGTTTAACAGCTGTACAACGTTGACCTGAGTAGCTAAGTCCACCAAGAACGATGTCTTTAGCTGCTTTAGCAAGGTTAGCATCTTCAAGAACGATAGCTGAATCTTTACCACCAAGTTCAAGCATGATTGGACGCATACCAGCCAATTTACCAATACGTTCACCAATTGGTGTAGAACCAGTAAAGTTGATAAAGTTAACTGCTTCATGCTCAACAATGTAATCACCAATTACAGAACCTTTACCAGTAATTGTACTGAACACACCTGCTGGAAGTCCTGCTTCAGCGAATGCTTCTGCCAATAGAAGACCTGAGATAGAGCCTTGTGTAGGTGGTTTAAGGGCAACAACGTTTCCTGAAATCAAAGCTGGGGCAATTTTAGAACCAGCCAAGTTTACTGGGTAGTTAAATGGTGAGATTGCAAGAACAAGTCCAAGTGGCTCGCGACGAACAATAGCAATCTTTTTCTTGCTACCAGCTTCAAAGCTTCCGCCTTCAAGTACTTCACCTTCCAAACGAACACCTTCTTCAGCTGCATAACGGATAATATCTGCAGTACGAACAACTTCAGAAACTGCTGCCTTGTATCCTTTAGCAACTTCTTTAGAAAGAACTGCACCAATTTTTTCAGCGTCACGAACAAGAATGTCTGCTGCTTTATGTAGGTATGCTGCACGTTCAACATATGAAAGTGCACGCCAAGCTGGTTGTGCAGCTTTTGCTGTTGCATAAACATAGTCAACATCTTCTTGGCTCATTGCAGGAACTGAACCTAGTTCTTCACCATTTGCAGGCGCGTAAATTTTAATGTCATTATCAGAAAGTTTCCATTCACCATTGACAAGGTTTTTATATTGTTTTGTCAAAATCATTCTCCTTTATTTAATGATATTCCTATTATATCCTATTTTTAAATAATTTCAATGATTTGCTACGAAAAAAGTCAGAAAATTACGACATATCGTATCATTTTTCTCTATTTTTACCTGATATTCCGAAAAATTAACTCAATTCACTTGATATTGTACGCGTTTTCACAAAGTGAAATAAATTTCTTTCAACAATTATTAGCCCTTTTACTAAATGCCAATATGCCTAACAATAACTTTGTTATCAACTAATAAAATTTGTTGAGTTATTTATAAAAAAGAAGCTAGGAAACCTAACTTCTTTAATATTTGAGTTTAATTAATCAACATTAACGTACTCTTTAGCCAATTCAAGAACTTCTTCGGCTGTACCACATTCAGTGATAGCACGGTTAGCGTATTCTTCCATCTTAGCTGTATCAAGTTTCTTCATCAAGCTACGTGTACGAAGGACAGATGTAGCTGACATTGAGAATTCATCCAATCCAAGACCCATAAGAAGTGGAACAGCTTGTTGATCACCAGCCATCTCACCACACATACCAGCCCATTTACCTTCTGCGTGAGCAGCTTTGATAACGTTAGCAATTAAACGAAGGATTGATGGGTTGTAAGGTTGGTAAAGGTATGAAACTTGTTCGTTCATACGGTCAGCAGCCATTGTGTATTGGATAAGGTCATTTGTACCAATTGAGAAGAAGTCAACTTCTTTTGCAAATTGGTCAGCAAGCATTGCTGCAGCTGGAATTTCGATCATGATACCAACTTGGATATCATCAGCTACTGCTACACCTTCAGCAAGTAAGTTAGCTTTTTCTTCGTCGAATACGGCTTTAGCAGCGCGGAATTCTTTAAGAAGGGCAACCATTGGGAACATGATACGTAATTGACCATGAACTGAGGCACGAAGAAGAGCACGAATTTGTGTGCGGAACATCGCATCACCAGTTTCAGAAATAGAGATACGCAATGCACGGTAACCAAGGAATGGGTTCATTTCTTTTGGAAGATCAAAGTAAGGAAGTTCTTTATCCCCACCAATATCCATAGTACGAACCACAACAGGTTTACCATTCATACCTTCAAGTACAGCTTTGTATGCTTCGTATTGTTCATCTTCAGTTGGGAAGTCTTGAGAATCCATGTATAGGAACTCAGTACGGTAAAGACCAACTGCTTCTGCACCATTGTCATTAACACCTTCAACGTCTTTAGGTGTACCAATGTTTGCAGCCAATTCGAAATGTTTTCCATCAGCTGTAACAGTTTTAGCATCTTTAAGAAGAGCCCATTCAGCTTTTTGTTTAGCATAAGCTTCGCCAGCTGCTTTAAATTCAGCAATTTGCTCTTCAGTAGGTTCGATGATAACTTCACCTGTGATACCGTTAACTGCGATCAATTGACCATCTTTAACACGGTCTGTAATGTCATTTGTACCAAGTACAGCCGCAATTTCAAGCGTACGTGCCATGATTGCTGAGTGGCTTGTACGACCACCGATGTTTGTCACAAAAGCTTTTACAAATTGTTTGTTCAATTGTGCTGTATCAGATGGAGTAAGGTCATGTGCGATAACGATTGATTCTTCATCAATTGTAGCTGGGTTAGGAAGCTTAACACCAAGAAGGTGTGCCAATACACGTTTAGCAACGTCGCGGATATCAGCCGCACGTTCTTGCATATAAGGATTATCTTCCATACCTTCAAAGATAGTGATGAACATGTCTGTCACTTCTTTAAGACCAGTTTCAGCGTTTGTTTGTTTAGCGCGGATAGTTTCTTTAATCTGGCTGATCATTTCTGGGTCAGCAAGAACCATCAAGTGAGCATCAAATACTGCTGCTGCTTCTTCGCCAAGCGTTTCTACTGCTTTTTCACGGATAACAGAAAGCTCGTCTTGTGATGCTTGTAATGCGACATCAAGGCGAGCTTCTTCTGCGTTCGTATCTTCGACTGTTACAGTCTCAAATGACAAATCCGGTTGTACGAGTAGATATGCTTTAGCAACAGCAACACCATCAGATGCTGCAATTCCTTTAAGCATTTCTGTCATAATTAAGCCAATCCTTCTTTAGTCATTGTTTCTTCGATAGCTGCAAGAGCATCGTCAGCGTCAGCACCTTCAGCTGAGATAGTTACGTCAGCACCTTGACCAACACCAAGGCTCATAACACCCATGATAGATTTAAGGTTAACTGCTTTACCTTTGTAGTCCAAAGTGATGTCTGAAGCAAATTTGCTAGCTGTTTGAACAAGCAAAGTAGCTGGACGTGCGTGAATACCTGTTTCTGCAACAATGTGGAAATCTTTAGAAGCCATAGTGGTTCTCCTTTTATTTTGTGTTTTTTTGAATTATCGAATGATAACCCTTACAAATAGAAATTATAGCATAATCTCTTTGGATTTTCAATAATTAGAGCGCTTTTTCTGAAAATAATTCATGAAAAAGGGGTAAAAATGTGGTCTTTACTAGTCTTGCATCTTCTTTTTTAGTTTTACAAGCTGTTTTCTAAAATCTGTTAAAATTGGAGCATCTTCTAATTTAAATTTCTGATAATTTTTCAGCAATCTTCTTTGATTGAGTCGAATGGTTTTTAGATTATTCTCCTTAATGAATTCTTCAATATGCTGTTTAAAGTCATCAAATTTTTGATTAAAAAGCTCAGCTTGTTTTTCAACTGTATCAGAGTTGCTCTGTATGGTTTGTCGAATTTTTTCTAATTCAACTCCAACTTGATTTTCAAAAGCCAGGGCAAACTGACGTAGTGCAAACGTCTCTTTAATTGTCCACATAAAGTCAATCATCATTACTAAAAATAGAGCAAGAGCAACTATTTTCTTATGGGGCAATGAGAATGACATAAGGTAAGGTTGAACAATTTTTACTAGGAAGAGAACACCAACTCCCCAAAAAAGAGAAATAGCTGGTGCTACTCGTCCTTTAATATTACCTTTCAGATTACTATAATCCCATAATTTCAAATGGAAAATTGTCTCCAGCAGCCAAGCTGCAAAGTACTCAAAGAGCGTTGTGATGAGGAAACCACTAATAAACAAGTAGATCAATCGATCTTGGAACGGTTCTGTCAAAACTAATATTGTAGTTACTGCGAAGCCATAGACAGGACAATATGGTCCCATCAAAAAGCCTCTATACACAAAATGCTTCTCAAGTAAAGAACAATAGAACGTCTCCCAGAGCCAACCAAGAAATGCATAAATAAAAAAGAATATGACCAAATCAGCAAGTGAATAAAGCATCTCTATCCACCTTTCTAAGTTCTAAGAACATATTTTTATGATACTCAAACTTCTTGTGTAAGAAATAGAATGGCTTTATTATAAACCTTTAGAATTTCAAATGCAAAAAATCATAATAAAAAGAGTCTAGATTAGCCTAGACCCTCATTCTTTATATGATTCAACTAAAAATCAAATGAAACTTAAATTTGTTCTAAAATGGTGTCCCAAGATTCATCAATTCCAATTCGTTCAACTGAAGAAAAGATGATAAAGTTATCAGTCTTATCAAAGTTAAGTTTCTTCTTAATAGCTGATTCATGCTTATTCCATTTTCCTCGAGGAACTTTGTCAGCCTTAGTTGCGACAACAATAACTGGAATTTCATAGTATTTAAGGAATTCGTACATTTGGATGTCATCAGCACTTGGGTCATGACGAAAATCAACCAAACTCACAACCGCCCTAAGATTATCACGGGATGTTAGGTATTCCTCAATCATCTTACCCCACTTGGCACGTTCAACTTTTGAAACTTTAGCGTAGCCATATCCAGGTACATCAACAAAACGAATCTTACCATCAATATCGTAAAAGTTTAAAAGCTGAGTCTTACCAGGTTTACTTGATGTACGAGCTAGATTCTTTCGTCCTAATAAAGTATTGATAAAACTTGATTTACCAACGTTTGAACGACCAGCTAAGGCAATTTCTGGCTTGTCATCTTGTGGGTAATGTGACTTATTAGCTGCACTGAGGAGTAGGTCAGCATTATGTGTGTTTAAATACTCTTCTGCCATGTGACCTCCCTAAGCAATTTCTAAAATTGGCTTTTCTTTGCCTTCAACAGCTTCTTTGGTAATACGAACCTTAGTCACTTCTTCCTGACTTGGAACTTCAAACATGATATCTAGCATAGTTTCTTCGATAATTGATCTCAACCCACGCGCACCTGTCTTACGTTCAATTGCTTTTTCAGCAATCGCAAGAAGAGCGTCGTCATCAAAATCCAATTCAACGCCATCATATGACATTAAGGTTTGATATTGCTTAACAAGAGCATTACGAGGTTCAGTCAGAATACGTACAAGGTCATCAGCTGTCAATTGTTCTAAAGCAGCAACAACAGGCAAGCGTCCAATAAACTCTGGGATAAGACCAAATTTTTGGATATCTTCAGAAATAATTTCTTGCATGTAAGACGCATCGTCATCGATTTTACGGCTAGTTTGCCCAAAACCAATTACTTTTTCACCCAAACGTTGTTTAACAATATCTTCAATGCCATCAAAAGCACCACCAACGATAAAAAGAATATTCTTAGTATCGATTTGAATCATTTCCTGATTAGGATGCTTACGACCACCTTGAGGTGGCACACTTGCTACAGTGCCTTCAATAATTTTAAGAAGTGCTTGTTGAACACCTTCACCTGAGACATCACGCGTAATTGATACATTCTCACCTTTTTTAGCAATCTTATCAATTTCATCGACATAAATGATGCCACGCTCAGCACGTTCAATGTTAAAATCAGCTGACTGGATCAATTTCAAGAGAATGTTTTCAACATCTTCACCTACATAACCAGCTTCAGTCAATGATGTCGCATCAGCAATTGCAAATGGGACATTGAGACTCTTAGCCAAGGTCTGAGCCAAGAAAGTTTTTCCTGAACCAGTTGGACCAATCATTAAAATGTTTGATTTTTGAATATCAACATCGTTATCATCACGACTTTCAGTGAAGCTGACACGTTTATAGTGATTGTAAACTGCTACAGCCAAAGCACGTTTAGCACGATCTTGTCCGACAACATATTCATTAAGCGTCGCAAGAAGTTCTTTAGGTTTTGGCACCTCTGCCAAATCTGATAGAACTTCCTCAGCCATTTCTTCCTTAATAATTTCTTGTGACAACGCCACACATTCATTACAGATAAACACACCGTTTCCTGCAATAATTTTTCTTACTTCGTCTTGATTTTTACCACAAAACGAGCAGTATACTTTAATATCGTTCGTTCGATTACCAGCCATGGTTTCCTCTAAATTCTATTCTTTTTAAAATAATGTGCCATAAAAGGCATGAATGCTATTCACAAGATTAGTGAAGGCGTTTAGGAGTAAAAGCCAACCGAGTCCATAGCGCTTCTTGCGAAACGCTGGAATCGCAGTCAACACGCAAATAGCACAGAGAAAGGCAGTGAAAACACCAAAAATACTTCTTTGCATATCATCCTTTCTTACTTTTCAAATACAGTTACTGTGAAATCGTAGGCATTTTTATCATCTTTTTCATGAAAAGTCTGATTAACCTCATGTAAAGCTGATAAATCAATGTCTGGAAAATAGGTATCCCCTTCAAACTTTCCATGTACAGATGTTTTAATGACACCATCATAGTATTCAGCAAAGGCTTGATAGATACTTGCCCCGCCAACGATAAAGAGCGACTTTTCCTGACTATTGTACCAATCCAATGCTTCTTGCACACTGTTAACAACAATAACACCCTCAGCTTCGAAGTCATTATCTCTTGTTAAAATCAAAGTCTGACGACCAGGAAGGATTCGACGGTTCATTCCATCAAAAGTCACGCGCCCCATCAATAAAACCTGTCCCATAGTCGTTTCTTTAAAATGCTGCAACTCTTTAGGTAAGCGCCAAGGTAGTCTGTCGTTGGCTCCGATGAGATGATTGTCATCTTCAGCCCAAATAGCAATTATTTTTTTTGTCATTTTAATACTCTTGGAAATAGCAGAGCTTTTTCCTTTTGACACCAAGAAAAACCAGCTAACAGCCTGTTAGTTGTTTTACACCTTGAAATGCCTTATCCTCTCTGAAATATCACTTCTAAAGTCATTTTATCAAATTTCTACAAAAAATGCAGAGAAAAAAACATCAGATTTAGATTGCCAAATCAAATTTAAGTTGAGGTTTTACTGGATTATAGTCCACTAACTCAAAATCATCAGCTTTAATGTCGAAAAAGTTTGTACCATCAGGTACATTTAGAACTAAACGAGGTAAGCAATCTGATGGTTCACGTCTTAACAATTCTTCAGCCTGTTCAAACTGATTATCGTAGATATGAAGGTTGTTAATAAAGTAGAAGAACTTTCCAACTTTCCAGCCAAAATGTTTAGCAATCATCATTTGAAGAGCAACATATTGCATGGCATTGATATGGTGTGCAACAAGCATATCATTTGAGCGTTGTGTCAACGTCGCATCCAAGTATATTTCACCATCAACACGACGGACATCAAACATAGTTTGAAAAGCACATGGCAATAGTCCTGCAGACTCCTCAAATGCTTCATAATCCCATAGCGAGATGACATTACGTCGATTCCAAGGATTGTCTTCTAATTGTTTGAGAATCTTGTTGATGATATCATGTTTTTTAACGACAGCACCATAACGCTGCCCGATCGTACGACTATCTCCTACTTCCCAATCATTCCAGTAATGAACATTGTACTTTTCCTCAAGAACATCCAAACTATTTGATTGATCTTGATAAATCCAAAGAACTTCTTTAATTGCTGACTTAATAGCGATTGGTCGAAGTGTTGTAATTGGAAATTCTCCTTTATTCAAATCATATTCGGCAAAAGATCCTGTGATATATTTTGAATTAGCCACTGTTCCATCTTTGTATTTAGGACGGGCTTGTTCAGACCAAACGCCTTCGGTCAAAATTTTTGAAATATTTTCCTTAAAAATAATATCAGCTTTTGTCATGCTTATCCTCTTTACTAATGAAATACTTTAAAAACAGAGCCAATCACACAAACCAATTTTATTATTAATTCATTTGATACTCTACATATTTTTAAAGACCACCAAAGTATTTTACCCGAAAACATAAAAAAAAGCGAGAAAAAAAGCCGAATTTCTAAATAGAAAGCTTTTTTCTCACAACTTTATGTTCTATAATTCTAATAACCATTTTTCCATAAGGTTAATAAAGGATTTTATATCCATAATCATATCGTTAACAACATATCTCATTTTTAAATAATTCATTACTTTTCTCCTTGGTAATTGTCTTTCCTATATTCTATCAAGTAAGTAGAAATACTAACATGACATCTTTGTCATGTAAATCAGGCCAACTACTTTGATACCTAAAATAATCGTGCTTTTTGTCCAATCTTTTTGTAACTTTATGGTAAAATAGAGGTTAGGCATGATTAATATTTCATTAAAAAGAAAGGTTTATACATGAAAATCGGTATTGATAAAATAGGTTTTGCGACCTCTCAATATGTGCTTCAAATGGATGATTTGGCACAAAGTCGCGGAGCGGATCCAGAAAAATTTAGTAAAGGTCTGCTTTTAAATGCACTTAGCATTTCACCTATCACTGATGATATTATTACACTTGGCGCCTCAGCTGCTGATAGTATTTTAACTGAGGAAGACCGTGCAAGTATTGATATGGTTATTGTAGCAACTGAATCTTCAGTTGACCAAAGTAAAGCTGCTGCTGTTTATGTTCACAGTCTTCTCGGTATTCAGCCTTATGCTCGTAGTGTTGAGATGAAAGAAGCATGTTATAGTGCAACTGCTGCACTTGATTACGCTCGACTACATGTCGATAAGCATCCAGAAGCAAAAGTGCTTGTTATCGCCTCTGATATTGCTAAATACGGTGCAGAAACACCAGGTGAGTCCACACAAGGTGCTGGTAGTATTGCTATGTTAATCACACAAAATCCACATATTCTTGAGTTAAATGATAATACACTTGCTCAAACAAGAGATATTATGGACTTCTGGCGCCCAAACTATTCAACTACACCTTATGTTAATGGCATGTATTCAACTAAACAATACTTGGATATGTTAAAAACAACTTGGCTAGAATATCAAAAACGCTTTGAAACTTCTCTCACAGATTTTGCAGCTTTCTGCTTCCACTTACCATTTCCCAAGTTAGCTTTAAAAGGTTTTAACAAGATTATGGATAAGAGTTTACCAGCAGAACTCCAAGAGAAACTTCAAGAGAACTTTGAAAACTCAATACTCTATAGTAAGCAAATTGGAAACATCTACACTGGATCACTCTTTTTAGGTTTACTATCATTATTGGAAAATAGCCAAAACCTTGTAGCAGGCGATCAGATTGCTTTCTTCAGTTACGGAAGTGGGGCTGTTGCAGAAATTTTCACTGGAAAACTTGTTAAAGGTTTCCAAAATCAATTAAAAGCTAGCCGACTGAGGGAACTTAAAGAACGCATTGTCTTATCTGTAGAAGACTATGAAAAAATCTTCTTTGAAGAAGCTATATTGGATGAAGCTGGAAATGCTAGCTTTGCAAACTATAAAACTGGACCTTTCGCTTTGAAAGAAATCCGTGAACACCAACGTATTTATGGGAAAGTAAATGACTAAAGTAAATTGGACAGGTTTTTCTAAGAAAAGCCCGCAAGAACGTATTGAACATCTGAAAAAGAATGCACTTTTAACCAGCAATCACTTGCAAGATTTGCAAGCTAATAAACTGCTGGGTCTTGAAACTGCCAATCAGATGGCAGAAAATGTTATAGGAACATTCTCGCTTCCTTTTGCTACTGCTCCTGATTTTCTTATCAATGACATAGACTACTTGGTTCCAATGGTGACTGAAGAACCATCTGTAGTAGCCGCAGCAAGTTTTGCAGCAAAGATTATCAGACGTTCTGGCGGTTTTCAAACTCATGTTCATGACCGTAAAATGATTGGTCAAGTTGCTCTCTATGATGTTCCTAATGTGAAAATGGCAGAGCAGAAGATTTTGGACAGTTCAGCTCTGCTATTATCCCAAGCTAATGAAGCTCATCCTTCTATCGTCAAACGTGGAGGCGGAGCGCGTGACATTAGGGTAGAAGCAAAAGAGGAATTTCTGATTATCTATCTCACAGTCGACACACAAGAGGCTATGGGCGCTAACATGGTAAATACTATGATGGAGGCACTTGTTCCAACTTTGGAAGAATTATCTGAGGGGCAGGCTCTCATGGCTATTCTTTCTAATTATGCAACAGAAAGTCTGGTTACCTCAGAATGTTCAATTGATCTTCGTTACCTTAGCAGAAATAAGGAGGAAGCACAAAATCTGGCCCGTAAGATGGAACTAGCTAGCCGCTTGGCACAAGTTGATGTCAATCGTGCTAGTACCCATAACAAGGGAATCTTTAATGGTATTGATGCAGTCGTCATGGCGACTGGAAATGACTGGCGTGCTATTGAAGCCGGTTGCCACGCCTATGCCAGCAGGGATGGTCAATATCGTGGTTTATCTAATTGGATTTTTGATGAAGAAGCTCAAGTTTTAAAAGGTAGCTTGACTCTTCCTATGCCTATTGCTACCAGAGGTGGATCAATTGGGCTAAATCCAACTGTTCAGATTGCACATGAGTTGTTAGGTCAGCCTCAAGCGCGTGAATTGGCTGCGGTCATAGTTTCTCTTGGTTTGGCACAAAATTTTGCAGCGCTAAAAGCCCTGACATCAACTGGCATTCAAGCTGGTCATATGAAACTACAAGCCAAATCTCTTGCACTCCTTGCTGGTGCCAGCGATTCTGAAGTCGGTCAGGTTGTTAGCCAACTTCTAGAAGCTAAGCATCTGAATCAGGAGACGGCGCAGGCCATTTTACATAAACTAAGAAATATCAAAAACTAGGTTCAATTCCCTAGTTTTTTTGTTGTTTCAAGTATTTGTTCTATAAATGACAATTTCTACTTGCTATATTTTTCAATAATGTTATAATCTAGTTATCGATACTAGATGAAGGGTTATTTGATATTTTATGCCGACGCCATATCCAAAGTGGGAAGAACTCCCTGAGATTGACTTGTATCTTGATCAAGTTCTACTCTACGTCAATCAGGTGACTAGCTCTGCTATTTCCCAAAATGACAAACTCTTAACAGCCTCTATGGTTAATAATTATGTTAAACACGGGCATTTGAGTAAACCACTAAAGAAAAAATATAATAGGAGTCAGGTAGCGCGTCTTATCGTTGTGACAGCTCTTAAAAACGTTTTTGCTATTCAAGAGATTTGCCAAACATTAGAGCTCCTTACAGCAGCAAACGGTTCTCAAGAAAGTTATGATGGATTTGTTACTTGTATGAATGACGCAGGAAATGAGCAACTCCCTGAGGTAGTTGTCTCAGCCTGTGAGACTTTAAAACTTTATTATAAAACACATGAATTAGTTGAAAAACTCGGAGGTAAGACGAATGAAAACTAGCATGGCTATGAAATTAAGCAAACGATTATCTTTTGGCGAAGAGGTGGCAAACAGTGTGACTCACGCGGTTGGGGCTGCAGCAATGCTAGTACTCCTTCCTATAACCGCAATATATAGTAACCAACATTTTGGTCTTTCAGCGGCGGCTGGGATGTCAATTTTTGTTATCAGCCTCTTCCTTATGTTCCTATCATCCACTATCTATCATTCTATGCAGTATGATTCTCCCCAAAAATACGTCTTACGTATCATTGATCATAGCATGATTTATATTGCAATTGCGGGTTCCTACACACCAGTTGCATTGTCTTTAGTTGGTGGCTGGCTAGGTTATCTTATTATTCTCCTCCAGTGGGGAACAACCATCTTTGGTATTCTTTACAAGATTTTTGCCAAGAAGATCAACGAAAAATTCAGTCTTTTCCTCTATCTTTTCATGGGTTGGCTGGTAATCTTCGTTATTCCTGCTATCATCAGTAAAACTGGTGCGGCATTCTGGCTACTTATGGTAGCTGGTGGTCTTTCATATAGTATTGGCGCTATCTTCTACGCGCGTAAACGCCCATATGACCACATGATTTGGCATCTCTTCATCCTTCTAGCTTCTGTTCTACAGTATATTGCTATTGTCTATTTCATGTTGTAAAATAGCAGAGCTCATGGTTTATAAATAGAATTAAAAGTCCAAACTCTCTAGTCTTATTTGACTAATCTGAGTTTGGACTTTTTTATTTTTCTAAGACACTTATCTCAATTTCTGTGATATGTTTATTTTAAGCTACAATTGCTTTAGCTACTTCTTCGACAGTCATACGTGAGAAGTATTGTGTCGTATCAATAGTTTTAAGTTTTTCAAGAACATCAGTATATTCATAGCGTGTTCCAATGAGCAATCCTTCAATGTCTTCTACGCCACGTACACCAAAGAAGTCTCCATAAATTTTGATAGACTTGATTATTGAATTTTCAACATTAGCATAGGTTGTAATCTTTCCTGCTGGATAACGGACATCACGTTCAATTGTATATTCAGGTGCCGCTCCGTAAGTCCAATCCCAAGTGTTAAATTGTGATTCATATGACTCTTGAATTTTAGCCAAATCATTATCGGTCAAAACGTACTCAGTCATATCTGGATAAGTTTCTTTCATTTTATCCAAAATTTTATCAGAAAATTCTCCAACTGTAATCTTTTCTGGTAACTCACTCAAGATATTAGTCACACGAGCACGAACTGACTTAACCCCTTTTGATTCAATTTTATCTTTTGAAACTTTTAAGGCATTGCCAAGAACGGTCATATCAACATCAAAGAGAAGGCAGCCATGGTGCATCATTCGCCCTTTGTAGTATGCTTGAGCATTTCCACAGAATTTCTTACCGTCGATTTCAAGATCGTTTCGACCAGTAAACTCTGCCTTAACACCTAAATCAGCTAGTGTTTCAATAACAGGTTGAGAGAAGGTTTTAAAGTCAAAGGCACCTTCTTCTGATTTATTTGAAATAATCGTGTAGTTAAGGTTATTCAAATCATGGTAAACAGCACCACCACCTGACAAACGACGAACAACATGGATACCATTCGCATCAGTATATTCTTTATTGATTTCTTGAATTGTATTTTGATGCTTGCCAATGATAATAGCTGGTTCATTAATCCATAGGATGAAAAGTTCATCTTCATCGACTAATTCACGAAAAGCATAAGCTTCTAAAGCAATATTGTAAGCAGGGTTATTAGATTTGTTAATGATATATTTCATAGTTGACTCCTGTAAAATGTTAGAAAACACCTTGGAAGTGCTTTCTTATATTATAACAAAAAGAGTCAAATTCATGAAAGAATTTGACTTTTAATAAGATTATTTGATTACCTGGTGATAGCACTAGGCGTTAATTCCAACGTTCTCTTTTATTGGTACCAGGCAATGTTTTCGAATTTCCATCCTTGTTTTTTTAGCTCTTCAACTTCATCTACGGAACTGGTGTAATAATGATAACCAAGTTCTTTTGAATACAATCGGTAAACGGCTTGCCCTTCAGTAGGTGCGTACCATGCTATCCCTTGGTATTCCCAACCAATAGACTCAAGTATTTCTTTTTCAGTCTTATTTGTTGTGTAGAATATCTCACCAGTGTTTGGGTTTTTAAGCTGATAGACAGCTATCACATCGAAAACCTTGTTAACTTCTGCAAAAGTAATATAATGCGATGCTTTAAGAGATGAATCGTGAACATTAACTAACTCAAGTGTTTTAGGCCTATCAAACATCTTAGATTGAGCTTTCTTGCTTAAATAGATTAATGCCTGTAAATCAGTTTGATGCTCTGTAAGGTGTCCAACAATCATCATCTTACCATTTTGAGCTGATGTGGCAACAGTTTCCCAGATAACATTTTCTTGACTGAAAACTCCATCACTCCAGATAGCCGTCACTGTTTCTGGAAGAATAACTTGATCTAGACTTTGAACTTCTTGTTCAAGCGCAGCAATTTGTGTGATGGCCCGAACAGTAACCTCCTCAGAATATGTCACTCCTGCAAGGTTTACAGATATCCTAGCCTGTCCTGCTGATTTTCCAAAAAATTGGCCGTTATCAGAAATACTCACCACACTAGGATTGGAACTACTCCATGCGAGATCAGTAAAACTTGTTGGAATTGCCCCCGATTGAAAGCCTGAGACTAGAAGACTTCCAGTTAAAATAGCATTTGCTTCTTGTCCAACTTCAAGGGTTGAAGCACTCAGATTTAGGCTTACATCAACGGTATTACTAGCTGAAACTTCGACTGACTGTCGGAATTTTCCAGATAAATAAGTTTGCGCTTCACTCAGTTCGGATTCTGTGGCAAACTCCTGAGCAGTTGTCGTGAAGAAATGTCCAGAATCTGTATAAAAAGTCGCAATACCGACATACTGGAAATAGGGATTTATAAGTGTGATGTAATGTCCAATCTGATCCGGTGCACTACCTGTTTCTAAGTAGGTTAAAAAATCTGGTTTTTCTTCATAAAACTGTTCTGTCGCTCGATGAGTACTTGACTCAGTACGTCGAAAATTCCAAGCTAGATTCTCACCGCTTGCTTGTAAATCATTTACTGTCGTTGTAAATGTATAACTATCATTTGGTCGTGTGTGTGATTGCTTGAAGGTCGCTTCTGCCGCTCGTATTTGAGCAATTTGCTCCAAGTCATATGACCATCTAAGTGGAACATAGGTATCTACAAGGCCCTCATCAAAAGCCTCTTGTCGAATAGCATTAATCCGTGTTAATAATGCGTCAGGATCAACCGAAAGAAAGCTACCATCAATTGTAGCCATTGTCGTTGTCGCAGTTGATTCAGCAACATCTGTTTGGCGCAATGGCAGAGCTGTATCAGGAAGTTCTTCACTTGTTGTTACAGGAGCCACTGGATTTAAATTATTAGAATTAGTCTGAATATCAGGAGCCGGCGCATCAAACTCGCCATCTAGACTTGCCACTGTGACAGCTTCATCTGAACTTACAGAAGTTTCTGGCGCAATATTATCTTGAATGGTTTGAGTCTCTTCAGTAGCAATGTCCTCAACAGAATTCGCCTGAGAATAGTAACTACTGCCATCTGAAAATTCACTATCAAGTGCTTCACTACTGGTTTCTATAACAGTAATAACTTCTGAAGATTCAACTTGGTCAGCAGTTACAACAAGCTGCCCAAAGGTGACACATACTCCAATAAGGGCGGAAACCAGAATACCCTTACACTTTCTCATTCCAAAAACTTGATTTCTATCCATGACATCACCTTCCACTGTTTCTCTTTATTCTATTAAATCATGATTGAAGAAATTAGACAAGGATAATCCTTAAAGCTGGCAAATAAAGTCATGACTATAACAATGCTCTTGAGCCTCAAAGTGAGATTTCAATATTCTGACACTAACTTCGCTAGCATTATTCCAAACTAGACCAATTTGATAATCTTTTAGCATAAGTAAAAAGAGCTGAGCCTTAGCTCAACTCCATTGTTTTATTTACGTTTTGGTGGGTTGTGGATAGCTTCACCAAGAACATCCATGAATGCTTCGTACATATTTTCTGAGAAGGTTGGGTGTCCGTGAATTGATTGTGCAACATCATCAACTGTCAACTCAGCTTCCATGATGGTTGATGCTTCATTGGCAAGTTCTGCAGCAGCTGGACCAATGATGTGTACACCAAGGATTTCATGGTATTTAGCATCTGCGATAACTTTAACGAAACCATGAGCTTCGTTTGAAGCGATAGCACGGCCATTTCCAGCAAAACTTGAACGACCTACCAATACATCACCATATTGTGCACGTGCTTGCTCTTCTGTCAAACCTACCATAGCAACTTCTGGGTGTGTGTAAACCGCAGCTGGAGTGAAGTCCAACTTAGCTTTACGTACGTTACCACGCATGGCATTTTCGGCAGCAACTTCTCCCATACGGTAAGCTGCGTGGGCCAGCATCTTAGTACCATTAACATCACCTGGAGCGTAAATTCCTGGGATTGATGTTTCTTGGTAAGCATTAACTTTGATACGGTTACGATCCATTTCAAGGTTAAGGTTTTCAAGTCCAGCAAGTTGTGGCACACGGCCGATAGAAAGCAGAGCTTTTTCTGCAACAACTTCTTCGCCGTTGTTCAGTTTCAAGGTCAATTGGTTGTTGGCTTCAAGGATTTCTGAAACCCCAACAGATGTCTTAATAGTCATGCCCTTCTTAGAAAGGATTTTTTGAAGTTCAAGTGAGACTTCTTTATCCATACCTGGAATGATACGGTCAGCCATTTCAATAACGGTAACTGGGACACCGTATGAAGCCCATACAAGACCGAGCTCGATACCTACGACACCACCACCCATAACAGCGAGTGATTTAGGCATTTCTTTAAGGTCAAGAATATCATCTGAAGTCAAAACAAGTGATGACTCGATACCAGGAATGTTGATGCGTGATACTTTTGAACCAGTGGCAAGGATGATAGAGCGTCCTTTGATGGTTTCTGAACCGATGGTAACAGTCTTGTCAGGGTTAACTGTACCAAGGCCGTTAAACATGGTTACCTTGTTAGCTTTAAGAAGACCTTTAACACCGCCTGTCAAAGTACGGACAACAGAGTTTTTGAAATCAACGGTTTTGTCCATATCAATAGCGTAGTTAGTTGAGGCAAGGTTGATACCACGACCAGCAGCAATCTTCAAACCTTCAAGGATTTCAGCATTTTTAAGGTAAGTCTTTGTTGGAATACATCCAACGTTCAAACAAGTCCCACCGAATTCTGACTTTTCAACGATAGCAATTTTTCCGCCAAGCTGAGCACCACGGATTGCGGCATAGTAACCAGCAGGTCCACCACCAACAACAACGATATCATACTCGTTATCAGCAAGCAGAGCTTTATCACTGGCCGCTGGAGCTTGAGCTGCTGGGGCTGCAGGAACTTCAAGACCAGCTGCTTGCAAATCAGCAGTTGCTTGAGCTACTTCAGCTGCAGCTGGTGCAGACGCAGTATTCTCAGCTACAACTTCACCTTCTACACCAATATAACCAATAACTTCAGTTACAGGAACAACGTCGCCTGCAGGGCGTACAATTTTTAAAAGAACGCCTGATTCTTCAGCTTCAAGTTCCATGTTCGTTTTATCAGACATGATTTCAAGAAGAATGTCACCTTCATTGACAACATCACCTTCTTGTTTTTTCCATTCAATAATTTCGCCTTCTTGCATGTCAACGCCAAGCTTAGGCATGATAATTTCAAAAGCCATAATTAAGATACCAAGAGCGAAGAGAAAGCGACTGAAAAATAGGAAATCACAGAAAATCCTGATTTTCTTAGTGATTTATCTTTTTTCCGAGCTTTCCGCTCGGGTTCAGTTGCAGTAACTCTCTTCTTTCTTATTCCCTTTCTTTTTTGATACGGTAAGAGTCACTCACCTATCTACATTTTCTTTTTCGATACTTGTCTTATATGGTGGAGGCGTCAGCGAACTTATGATTTCATGACTAGGATTGGAGCCTTTAGTCTCCAATCCTCCCCCGACCAAGAATCATCAGTGATGATTCTTGGTTTTAACACCACTGTAACAAGCATCTAAGATGGCCAGCCTATCGGCTAGCTTTGCTTCATCGCTCTGATATTTAAGGCGATGTTTTTCGGCGACTAAGTCGCACTCCACCAGTCACCTCGGTGGGCAAAGCATTGTAAGCTGTAGTTACAATGCAGGCAAATTGGGAGACTTTCACTCCAGATTTAGCAATGAAACGACACAGTCGGTTGCTTGTATGCCAGACCACCTCAGGCTGACTGGTAAATCTTCTTATCAAATCAACAATTCAAGTGGATTCTCAAGGAGGTTCTTGAGGTCTACCATGAATTTAGCTCCATTCATACCGTCAACCAGGCGATGGTCAATTGTCAAGCTTGTTCCCATGATTGGGCGGATAACAATTTCACCATCAACAACAACTGGTGTTTGAATAGTTGCTGAAACTCCAAGAATAGCTGAGTTAGGTTGATTGATGATTGGATTGAATGATTTGGTGCCAAACATACCCAAGTTTGTGATTGAGAATGTTGATCCAGACATTTCAGCAGCCTTAAGCTTACCAGTTTGAGCTTTCTTGATGACATCTTTAGAAGCCACAACAAAATCAGACAAGCTCATCTTATCTGCACCATGCACAACTGGCACCACCAAGCCATCTTCCAAACCAACAGCGATACCAATATTAACAAACTTGTGCAATTCGATTTCTTGAGCATCATTGATAAGTGAAGCGTTCATGTAACGGTGTTCTGGTTTCATCAAGACTTTAGTTACAGCCAAGCCAATCAAATCAGTAAATGTTACCTTGAGACCAGTCTTATTCATGATTGGTTCAAGAACTTGTTTGCGAAGCGCCATAAGATTGGTCATATCAATGTCATAGTTAAGCGTAAAGGTTGGCGCAGTCAAGTAAGAATGTGTCATTCCTTTAGAGATGGCCTTACGCATTGCAGACATCTTGATAATCTCAACACCTTCTGGCAAGACAGGCGCAGCTTTTTCCTCAACAACTGGAACAGCCTCAGCAACAACCGCTGGTGCGATAAGAGCAAGAACATCTTCCTTAGTAATCTTACCTCGAGCACCCGTACCGACAACACTAGCAAGATCAATGCCTTTATCAGCAGCAATTTTAGCTGCTAGTGGAGTCGCCTTAGGCTGTGTACCCTTGAAGTTTTCAACATCTTCCTTGTGAACACGACCTTTTGCTCCACTTCCTGGCACCAAACCAAGATCAATACCAAGATTAGATGCTGCTTTACGAGCCGCTGGAGTCGCACGTACTTTACCAGAACCTTGAGGTTTGGCGCTAACTGCTGGCGCAGGACTTGCAACAGGTACTGGAGCTGGCGCTGTTTCGACAGGTACTGCTTCTACAGTCACACTTGGAGCCGCTAAATCAGCAACAACTTCACCCTCTGCACCAATATACCCAATAATTTCTGTAACTGGAACCACTTCACCCGCTTGACGCGTAATTTTCAAGAGGACACCTGAATTTTCAGCTTCGAGTTCCATATTTGTCTTATCTGACATGATTTCAAGGAGAATATCCCCTTCATTAACGACATCACCTTCGGCAACTTTCCATTCGATGATTTCGCCTTCTTGCATGTCAACACCGAGTTTCGGCATTATAATTTCGACAGCCATTCGAATTTCCTTTCATGTAATGAATCCTTCAACGCATAACAATAGGAGTGAGATTAGCCATTTGTCTATTTTTCAAACAGAAGCTAATCAACTTCCTATTGTCACTTACATTAAAAGGTATGTTCTTAGTTCCCTTTGTTAACCATCTTATAAATGGCAGCTTTGATTTTTGCAACGTCAGGCAAGATAGCTTGCTCAAGTACACGTGCATAAGGAACTGGTACATCTTCTGAAGCAAGACGTACGATAGGATGGTCAAGATAGTCAAATGCTTCACTTTCTGTAACCATCGTTGCGATTTCACCAATGAAACCACCAGTCTTGTATGCATCATTAACTAACATAAGCTTACCTGTTTTCTTAACAGAGTCAATGATAAGTTCTTTATCAAGTGGGATAAGTGTACGCGGGTCAACAACTTCAACATTGATACCGTCAGCAGCAACTTCTTCTGCTGCTTGAAGGACACGCTCCAACATACGACCGTAAGATACGATTGTCAAATCAGTTCCCTCACGTTTGATATCACCCTTACCAAGAGGAATATAGAAGTCTGGATCTTGGTTAACTTCTTCTTTCTTACCATAAAGAGCTTTTGGCTCCATGAAGATAACGATATTATTATCTTGGATTGAAGATTTTAGTAGCCCCTTAGCATCATTTGCGTTACCTGGTGCAACCACCTTGATGCCTGGAATATGTGTTAACCAAGCTTCAAGTGATTGTGAGTGCTGTGCTGCAGAACCGATACCAGAACCTGAAGCAACACGGAAAGTTGCAGGTGTTTTAAGTCCTCCACCAAACATGTAGTTGTTTTTAGCACCATTGTTAACAATAGCATCCAAAGCGATAGTGATAAAGTCCATGAAGGTCACATCAACGATTGGACGAAGACCAGTGATAGCAGAGCCAATCGCTGCACCAGCAATAGCAGCTTCTGAGATTGGTGTATCTTTAACACGTTTTGGTCCAAATTCCTCAATCATACCAACAGATGTTCCGAAGTCACCTCCGTAAACACCAACGTCTTCTCCCATCAAGTAGATGTTTTCATCTTTGCGCATTTCCTCGCTCATAGCAAGGTTGATGGCTTCACGCAAGGCCATTAATTTAGTTTCTGACATTCTATTTTCTCCGAAATTTTTTCAATTTTGAAATTTTCTTTTTGATAGTTTCTTTTAATTGCAAGGTTGAAAGCAGTCGACTTAGTTGATTTAATGCTTATTTTTTAGACAAAGTCTCAAAAAGCCTGGACACAAACTTCTCACTTTGCTTGCTTTTACCACAGTGAAAACTGCCATTACAGCTCACTAAGTTTTCTACATAATACATTTAATCGATAATCGTCGGCTTATGAACACCAGCCACCACTATGGTCAAACTATCCCTAGCTCTGATATAGTTAGAGGCAAAAGGACAGACCTTCAGTTTTCCTTTAAACCAAGAAACCGCTGGCGAACTGGTAAAGAAAACATTATTTAGTCTACCCAGATATCTTCAAAGGCTACTGACAGCTCAGGATCAGGACTGTTTTGTGCAAATTCGTAAGCATCATCAACTTCTTTGACAACTTGTGCGCGGATTGCATCTAGTTCTTCTGCGCTAGCAATTTTCTCAGAAGTCAAATAATCACGGTACTTAACAATTGGATCTTTTTCTTTCCAAGCATCAACTTCTTCTTTGGTACGGTATTTACCAGCGTCAGCAGTTGAATGTCCGAACCAACGGTATGATTCAACTTCGACGATAGCTGGACCATTTCCTCCACGAACATGCTCAACAGCTTTGCCCATTGTTTCATAAACGGCAAGAACGTCATTTCCATCTTCACAATAGAAACCTGGAATGCCGTAAGCTTCAGCACGAGTATAAAGGTGTGGTGTATTTGTTGCATTCTCAATACTCATTGAGATTCCGTAACGGTTGTTAATGATAAAGAAAATAACTGGTAATTTCCAAGTTGCTGCCATATTGACAGATTCATGGAATGAGCCTTCATTGGTTGCTCCGTCTCCAGAAAAGGCAACAACAATATTACCTGTTTCCTTATATTGTTGCGTCAATGCCGCACCGACCGCAAGTGCATAACCACCACCAACGATACCATTAGTTCCGTAGTTACCTTTTTCAAAATCAGCCAAGTGCATTGAACCACCGCGTCCTTTTGAAACTCCAGTTACTTTACCAGCAAGTTCAGCCATCATTTTGTTCAAATCCATATCTTGAGCAATAGATTGACCGTGCCCACGGTGATTAGAGAAGAAAATGTCATCGTAAGTTAAGTGCTGCACCGCACCAACATTGGCTGCCTCTTCTCCAACAGAGAAGTGAGTCATCCCTTGTACGAAACCACGACGAACAAGTTTATTAATACGCATATCGAATTCACGAATACGTTCCATTTTTAAAAACATTTCTAAATGTTGTTCTTTTGACAAAGTAACCATACGGTCCTCCAAAAATCTTATTTACGAGTCTATTTTATAATTAAAATTCACAATGTGCAAATAATTGAATCGCTTTCTTTCTGCGGTATAACAGTGTTTCACTGTACTATAAAATAATATTTTCACAAAGTATGTGTCTTCTAATCATTTATACCACATAAAATAAGCCATTTTTAAATTCCATACTTGTAAGTCATTTTAATCAAAAAATCAGCCCCGAAGAGCTGATTATATAAGATTATTCTTTGGCACCAAGTGCTGCCATCGTAATGTAGTTGTACGGTTTGTTAAAGTGTGGCAAGAAGAAAATATCTGTTAACGCCAATTTTTCAATCGTAACGCCTTCTTGAATTGCCAATGAGAACAAGTGAATACCCATTGAGATATCCTCACGTGCTGCCATCTGTGCACCAAGGATACGACGAGAGTCTTTGTCGTAGACAATCTTAATTGTTACTGGGAAGTTGCCATGTTCCATAAATTCTGGTTTTTGATTATCAGTATATTCTGTTACTGCTGCATTGAAACCATTACGCTTAGCTTTTTCAAGTGTCAAACCAGTCGAAACCATGTGCAAACCATAGATAGAGATACCGTTTGATCCTTGTACGCCAATACCTTCAAGATCCGTACCACAAGCATTGTGAGCTGCTACAATACCAGTTCGAACTGCATTTGATGCAAGTGCGATGTAGTTTGTATCACGTGTTACATTATCATAAATTGTCGCACAGTCACCGATAGCATAGACTCCAGGGACGGATGTTTCTTGATGTTTGTTGACAAGAAAGGCACCGTTACGGAACAATTCTACCTTGTCGCCAGCAAGCCCAGTGTTAGGACGGAAACCGACCGCCAAAATTACCATGTCAACATCATATTCATTCTTGTCAGTAATAATTTTTTCAACTTTGCCATCTCCGGCAACTTCTTTAACTGTTTCACCAAAGGCAAGTTTAATACCATGATCTTCCATATTTTTAGCCATTTTGTCTGTCAAATCGCGATCATAGTAACCAGCCAAACAAGTATCAACAACGTCAATAAGAACAACTTCTTTACCTTTACGTTGGAAGGCTTCAGCAAGTTCTACCCCAATATAACCAGCACCCACTACTGCTACACGTTTAATATCTTCATCTTTGAGTTTTTCAATAACATCAGCAGCATTTTGATACAATTTTACAAATTGAAGGTTTTTAAGAGTTGCTTCAAATTCAAGGGAACCTTCTTTAATCTCAGCTCCTTTAATTGGTGGTAAAATTGGTTGAGAACCTGTCGCAAAAATCAATTTATCATATGATTCAACATGCTCTTTTCCATCAACAAGAGCTGTTACAGTTTTAGCATCATAGTCGACTGCTTTAACGGGTGAATTCATATAAATTGTTGCACCCATGCTTTCCAATTCTTCTTTATTTGAATAGAAAAGTCCATCACCAGAAGATATTTGCTCACCAATCCAAAGAGCCATCCCACATCCTAGGAAAGAAATATTTGAGTTTTGGTCAAAGACAACAATTTCATTGGCATCACCATAATTTGACAACATAGTTTTGATGCAGGCAGTACCTGCGTGGTTAGCACCAACTACAACGATTTTTGACATAGGAATAATCCCCTTTTCAGAAATATATTTGTTTTACAGAACTAATATAACATAGCTTTAAACCGCTTACAAGAAATATGCTCATAGATTCACAATTATTTTTAAATTTTCAAGACAAAAAACAGCAAACTCAGTTGCTGTTTCTTGAAACTTATTTAGTTTTAATATAGTTAACACCGTCTGCTTTAGGAGCAACTGCTTTACCAAAGAAAGCTGCCAAAGCAATTACAGTGATTAAGTAAGGTGCCATTTGGAGATAAACAGCTGGAACATTTTGGAGTCCTGGGAGCTGACTTCCAATAACTGCCAAACTCTGTGAAAGTCCAAAGAATAGACTTGCTAACATCGCACCAAGTGGATTCCACTTACCGAAAATAACGGCAGCGAGAGCGATAAATCCTGAACCAACGATGGTCGTTGCTGAGAAGTTGATATTAACTGATTGAGCACTTACTGCTCCCCCGATTCCACCTAGGAAACCAGCAATCATAACCCCAGCAAAGCGCATTTTATAAACATTGATACCAAGAGTATCTGCAGCTTGTGGGTGTTCACCTACAGAACGCAAACGAAGACCAAAGCGAGTTTTATAAAGAACGAACCATGCAACAAAGGCAGTGGCAATCGCTACATAACCCATTAAACTTGTATTCTTGAAGAAAAGATCTCCGATTACTGGAATTTTTGATAATCCAGGGAAAGAGAACTTCCCAAAAGATTGACGGATTGAATCTGTCTGACCTTTACCATAGATAACTTTAACCAAGAAAACTGAGAAAGCAGGAGCTAATAGATTTAAAACGGTCCCGGATACGACGTGGTCAGCTCGGAAAATAACAGTTGCTGTCGCGTGAATAAGTTGGAATAGAATACCAACAAGACCACCTACCAAGACAGCTACAAGAGGAGTCATTTTACCCAACTGCTCTGCAAATTCAATATTAAAGACAACACCAGCAAAGGCTCCGATTACCATTGTACCTTCGAGTCCGACGTTAACAATACCAGCACGTTCAGAGAAAACTCCTCCAAGGCTAGTAAAAATCAATGGCGCTGAATAAATTAGCATTTGCGAAATAAGTAAAGCTAATAAGTTCAAACTCATCTTATTTGCCTCCTTTCGCAAAACGTTTTGATTTCAGTAATTGTTCAAAAATGTATTTTACACCAATGAAGAAGATAATTGATGCTGTAACAACGTTAACCAATTCTGGTGGAATTTGGGCACGAACCATACCAGATGATCCAACCTGCAGGGCTCCAAATAGAAATGCAGCAAATGGAATACCAAGTGGTGAGTTAGAAGCTAAGAGTGCTACTGACATACCGTTAAAACCGATATCCAAATTAGAAGATTGAATATAAACATTTTGGAATGTTCCCAAACCTTGTACTGCTCCACCAAGTCCAGCAAGCGCACCTGAAATTACCATTGACAAAACAATTGTACGTTTAGTACTCATACCTGCATAATCTGCTGCAGTTGGATTAAGACCAGCTGCACGAATTTCAAATCCAAGTGTTGTTTTAGCAAACAAGAACCAGATTACAAATACTGCAATAAGAGCAAAGAAGATACCAATGTTCATACGAGAATTGTCTGTCAATGCACGTAACCACTCTGTCTGATAAGAGGCATTGGCTGAAACGTTGATACTTGAGTCAGTATTTTTCATCAATTCATCAGCAAAAACATCTCGTATAATATGATTCGAGAAATAAAGCAGAATATAATTCATCATGATTGTTACGATAACTTCACTTGTACCAAGAAAAGCACGTAAGAAACCAGGAATAGCTCCTGCAATACCTCCTGCAAGCATTGCAACGATAACTGTACCTAAAATCAGAATTGGTCTCGGCATATCAGGGTTAGCAAGTGCAAACCAACCTGCAAATACCCAGCCTACTAATGCCTGACCAGATAGCCCGACATTAAAGAAACCAGCTCGGCTTGCAACGGCAAATCCAAGTGCTGTGAAAACTAAAGGTGCAACAGCACGGAAGATTTCACCAATATTTTTTACAGAACCAAAAGCTGTATAGAAGAGTTCTTCATAACCCCAGATAGGGTCATAACCAAAAACTAACATAACGACTGCCCCAAGTAGCAAGCCTGACAAGACTGCCATTAAGGGAATCAGGATACTTTCATATTTTTTTAGCATGTTGATTTCCTTTCTTACTTGAGATGGCCACCAGCCATGAGCATACCAAGTTCTTGCTTGGTTGTCTCAGCAGGTAATACAATACCGTGGATGCTACCATCATGGATAACAGCAATGCGATCTGAAACATCAAGAATTTCATCCAATTCGAAGCTGACAACAAGGACAGCTTTGCCTTTATCACGCTCTGCAATCAAGCGTTTTCGGATGTATTCAATAGCTCCTACATCAAGTCCACGAGTCGGTTGGCTAACAATCAATAAGTCAGGATCTCGATCAATTTCACGAGCAATTACTGCTTTCTGCTGGTTCCCCCCAGAAAGAGATTTACCAGGAATCAACTCTCCAGCACCACGGACATCAAATTCTTCCATTAACTGACGAGCTTTTTCATTAATCTTAGAGTAATTTAGAATACCATTTTTAGAAATTGGCTCTTTGTAATATGTTTGAAGTGCAAAGTTTTCAGCAACTGTCATATCCAAAATCATACCATCGCGATGACGGTCTTCAGGGACATGTCCTACACTAAGTTCTGTAATTTTTCGTGGTGAGTAATGAGTAACATCTACGCCTTTAATGGTGATTTTACCAGATTTGGCTCTTCGAAGACCAGTGATAGCTTGAATAAGTTCACTTTGTCCATTACCATCAATACCAGCAATACCAACAATCTCGCCTGCACGAACATCTAATGATAGATTTTTAACAGCAGGGATGCCACGGTTTTCATTGACAACGAGGTTTTCGATCGATAAGACAACTTCTTTTGGATTTGGAGCAATCTTTTCAGTTTTAAATGAAACAGAACGTCCTACCATCCATTCAGCCAAGTCATCATTAGTTGCTCCAGCAACGTCAACAGTTTCAATTGATTTCCCACGACGGATAACTGTCACTCGATCAGCAACCGCACGAATTTCATCAAGTTTGTGTGTAATGAGAACGATTGATTTCCCTTCAGCAACCAATACCTTCATAATTTTGAGAAGCTCAGCAATTTCATCAGGTGTTAAAACAGCAGTCGGTTCATCAAAAATAAGTAGGTCAGCACCACGATATAGAGTCTTCAAAATTTCTACACGTTGTTGAGCACCAACTGAAATATCAGCAACTTTAGCGGTTGGATCAACTTCAAGACCATATTTTTTAGAAAGTGCTGTAATTTCTGCAGTAGCTTTTTTCAAATCAATCATACCTGCTGCATTGGTTGTTTCGCTACCAAGAATGATATTTTCAGTAACAGTAAAAGCATCCACCAACATAAAGTGCTGGTGCACCATACCGATACCAAGTTGTGCGGCTTTTGAAGGTGATTCAATGGTCACTGATTGACCATTAATTACAATTTCACCACTTGTCGGCTCTAGAAGTCCTGCCAGCATGTTCATTAGGGTTGATTTCCCAGCACCGTTCTCTCCGAGAAGGGCATGAATTTCACCTTTTTTGACATTTAAATTGATATGGTCGTTTGCAACAAACTCACCAAATCGCTTTGTTATGTCTCGCATCTCGATGACATAATCGTGTGTCATAGTCTATTCCTTTCAAAACTGTCATTTTTTGTCAGTAAAACCTACCAACTCTTTGATAGGCTTTACTGAGAGAAAATCTCCCAGTCTCCCAAAAAAGGGCGACCGATGTTAGTCGCCTTTTTCGGATTTTGTTATTTCTTAAGGTTTTTCTGGAATTTCAACTGAACCATCAAGAATTGCTGCTTTAGCATCAGCAACTGCTTTAGAAGCATCTTCAGAAAGGTTAGTTTCAGCCAAGTCTACACCACCATCAGTAAGTGCATAGCGTACAGTTTCTCCACCAGGGAATTTGCCATCAACTGTTTTTTCAGTGATGTCTTTAACTGCAGCACCAACTTCTTTCAATGTAGAAGCCAATACGAAGTTAGATTCTTTACCATCTTTAGATGTGTAAGCACCTTCAGCTGATTGGTCACGGTCAACACCGATTACCCAAACTTTATCAGCTTCATTGCGAGTTTCATTTTCAGCTTTTGCTGCTGCAAATACACCGTTACCAGTACCACCAGAAGCGTGGAAAATGATATCAGCACCAGCTGCGTATTGTGCTGCTGCAATTGTTTGTCCTTTAGCTGCGTCACCAAATGAACCAGCATATTGAACGTCAATCTTGATTGACTCATCAACAGATTTAACACCTGCTACAAAACCAGCTTCAAAGCGGTCGATAGTTGCAGAGTTCATACCACCGATAAAACCAACTTGTTTAGTTTTTGTTGATTTTGCTGCTGCAACACCTGCAAGGTATGATGCTTCATGGTCTGCAAACAAAACGCTAACTACGTTGTCTTCACCTTCAACAACATCATCAACGATTGCGTAGTTTACATCAGCATTGTTTGGAGCAACTTCTGCGATTGAAGATTGCAAGGCAAAACCGATACCGAAGATAAGGTTATATCCACCTGAAACAGCTGAATCAAGGTTAGTTACGTAATCTGATTCAGATGCTGATTGGAAGTAATCAAAACCATTACCTTTTGAAAGACCAGCTTCTTCACCCCATGCTTGAAGACCTTCCCAAGCAGATTGGTTGAACGAACGGTCATCAACACCACCGATGTCAGTAACGATTGCAGCTTTTACACTTGATTCAGCACCATTAGATGCAGCATCTTTTTTTGATGTACGGCTTCCACATGCAGCAAGTGATAGAGCAGCGATCGTAGCTAGACCTAGACCAACAATTTTCTTGTTCATAAAGATGAACCCTCCTAAAAAACTTTTGTGCAACTCTGTTGCAAATATTTTATTAAGCCAAATGGCTACAATAACAATGGGATAAAAAGATACAGATTTCTCTATGTGATTAAATTATTTTAAATCTGTAAATGAATAAGGAAGTAATTCCTCGACCGTCATCACAACTGTCGCACCACTTTTAGCAATCAAAGTTACTGGTAAAGTTGGTTCAAAAAATTCTGCCATTACCTGACGACAGGCACCGCATGGCGAAATAGGATCTTCAGTTGTACCGTAGACAGCAAGCTCTGCAAATTCAGTGTGACCTTCTGAAACAGCTTTAAAAATAGCTGTTCTTTCTCCACAATTAGTCAGACCGAAACTTGCATTCTCAATGTTGCAACCTGTAAAGATTTGACCATCTTTTGTTTTAAGCGCAGCACCAACTGGAAAATGTGAATAAGGTACATAAGCTTTCTGACTTGCCTCGATTGCTAAGTCAACAAGATTAGTATCCACCATTTGAAACTTCTCCTGAAACGATTGCAACACCTGCAGATGTCCCAATTCGAGTTGCTCCGGCATCAATAAAGTTTTGTGCATCTGCAAGAGAGCGTGCTCCTCCAGAGGCTTTAACGCCAATATCAGGACCAACTGTCTGACGCATCAATGCTACATCTTCAACAGTGGCACCATGAAGTGAAAATCCAGTTGATGTTTTTACATAGTCTGCACCAGCTGCAACAGACAATTGGCAAGCTTTAACTTTTTCTTGATCTGTTAAGAGGCAAGCTTCAATAATAACTTTAACAAGTTTGTCACCACTTGCTTCAACAACAGCACGAATGTCATCTTCAACAAGCTGATAATTTCCAGATTTCAAAGCCCCAACGTTAAGGACCATATCAATCTCATCTGCTCCATTTGCAATAGCATCTTTTGTTTCGAATGCTTTCACAGCACTTGTATTTGCCCCAAGAGGGAATCCAATTACTGTACAAACATTAACAGTTGTATCTTTAAGTGCCTGAGCAGAGTGTGCTACCCAAGTCGGATTAACACAAACGCTCGCAAAATCATATTCAATCGCTTCTGAAATAAGTTTATCAATTTGCTCTTGAGTACTTTCTGGTTTTAATAAGGTATGATCGATGTATTTATTAATCATCTTCTCATATCCTCCTCTCTAAGAAATGACTTTAATAATTTCTTTAGGTAAAAGTTGTACTCTACCTATTTTAACATTTTTTTGGAATTCTGTAAGCAGTTTTTTATCTAAAATTTCCTGTGAATACACTTTCGCAATGGTTTCACCCGACTCAACTGCTTCACCTACTTTTTTCTCAAAAACGATGCCTGTTTCATAGTCCAGAGCATCCGTTTTGACTGCACGACCTGCGCCAAGTCTCATGGCAAAAAGTCCAAATTCCAAAGCAGGCAATGCTTCAATGTAACCTGATTCTTCAGCTTTAATTTCGGTGACTACTTTTGCAGTTGATGGTCTATAGAGATCTTGTAAATCACCACCTTGTGCCGCTACTAGTGCTTCAAATTTTTCCAATGCTTTGCCATTAACAAGATGTTCATGAATCTCTTCAAGAGTTTTTTCAACACCAGCCAATTCAAGCATCAACTGAGCCAATTCACAAATAAAATGAGTAACATCTTCGCGACCTTGACCTTTCATAATTTGAATAGCTTCTAGTACCTCTAATCGGTTACCAATAGCTTGACCCAGAGGCTGACTCATATCAGTAATGACTGCAATTGTCTTACGACCAACTTCCTTACCTAATGCCACCATAGTCTCTGATAATTTTTCGGCATCTTCAATGGTCTTCATAAAAGCACCATCGCCAACAGTAACATCAAGAAGTATACTGTCCGCCCCTGCCGCAATTTTCTTACTCATTACCGAACTAGCAATCAAAGGGATAATATCTACTGTAGCTGTAACGTCACGTAAAGCGTAGAGCATCTTATCTGCTTTAACAAGGTTATCTGATTGACCAATTAATGACACACCAATCTCTTGAACCTGTTTGATAAAGTCTTCCTGACTTCTTTCAATTTGATAGCCTTTAATTGATTCTAGTTTATCTAAGGTTCCACCAGTATGACCCAAACCACGTCCGCTCATTTTTGCTACTGGCACACCAAAACTAGCTACTAGAGGTGCCAAAATCAAAGTAACCTTATCTCCTACTCCTCCAGTAGAATGTTTGTCTGTTTTAATACCTGCAATTGCTGAGAGATCAATAACTTCTCCAGTAGCAACCATAGCCATTGTTAAGTCGTGCGTTTCGCGCATGCTCATTCCTTTAAAGTAGACAGCCATTGCGAAAGCAGACATTTGATAGTCAGGCACTGTACCATCAACATAACCCTCAATCAACCATTGAATTTCTTGAGTACTTAATTCTTCACCATCTCGTTTTTTTTGTATTAAATCAACTGTTCTCATCATTAATACCAAATCCGAATATCATGTCATTAGATAAAATGACCAAATGAAACATCTTTGTTTCACTATCAGGTCTTTACATTGTTAACATCATTTTACTTTCCTGTATGATGTCAAATACAGCGACCCTCTAAGACGGATTTTCTTCCTCTCTAACACTCTGTAAAATATAATAACCTTTGTCTTTTTTCAGAGTTTGACAATTTCCAAAAACTTCTTCCATTTTTGCTTTGGCGCTTGGTGCACCTTGTTTTTTCTGGATAACAATGGTCAAATCGCCACCGCTTTCCAAATAGTTGATGCTCTCTTCAATAATAGCATGAACAACTTGTTTACCCGCTCGTATTGGCGGATTACTGATCACATGATTAAATTTTCCTTCGACCTGATCGTAAATATTTGATTGAAAAATGTCGACATCCACATTATTGCGTTGAGCATTTTGTTTTGCTAAGTCAATGGCACGATTGTTGATATCAACCATTGTTGCTTTGACTCCTTGAACTTTGGAAAGTGAAATCCCTAATGGTCCATAACCACAGCCTAGATCAAGAACAGTCTCACCTTTCTCGAACTCAAGAGAATTTAGCAATACTTGACTTCCAAAGTCAATCATTTTCTTTGAAAAAACTCCAGAATCTGTTAGAAAACGGAATTTTTCACCTAAAAGTGTCACATTTAATTCGTGTATATCGTGCTCACTATCAGGATTTTCTGCGTAATACATTTTTGTCATGAATTCTCCTATCCTTTTTAGGATGCTTTATCATTCTAACACAGTTTAAAGCGGTTTACAAGTTGCATTTATGGCTACTTCCTATGCTATTGTTCGTAAATCCCGAACCTTAGATCTTTTAAATTTGAAACGGCTTGTTTGGAATTTTCTGATTGTTCGATGTTTCAAATTATTTAACAGAACTAAACAAAAAAATGTTACTAAAAAAAATCTACACTTTCTTTTGAAAATGCTATAATAGAACCATTAGCCCTAAATAGGAGTGTCTCGGATGGCAAATGAATTTATCAATTTCGACAAAATCTCTCGCAAATCTTGGCAAGAGCTTCACCAAAAAACAAAACCCCTTCTAACTGAAAAAGAATTGGAATCTATCAAAAGTCTGAATGATAACATCAATATACAAGATGTTGTAGATGTATACCTGCCCCTTATTAGCCTAATTCAAATCTACAAAAAAAATCAAGAGAATCTTTCTTTTTCAAAAAGTATCTTTTTAAAAAAAGATGTTACTATTCGTCCATTTATTATAGGGATTTCAGGTTCTGTTGCAGTAGGAAAATCAACCACAAGTCGATTGCTACAGTTACTTCTATCTCGGACATTTAAAAATAGTAAAGTAGAGATGGTTACTACGGACGGTTTCCTTTACCCTAATGAGATACTTATTGAGCGTACTCTATTGGATAAAAAAGGTTTTCCAGAGTCTTATGATATGGAACTTCTTTTGAATTTCCTAGATAGTATAAAAAATGGAGACTCCGCTGAAATCCCTGTATACTCTCACGAGATTTATGACATTATACCTGACCACAGACAAGTTATTCAGTCACCTGATTTCTTGATTTTAGAGGGGATTAATGTTTTTCAAAACCAACAAAACAATCGACTTTATATGAGCGACTATTTTGACTTCTCGATATACATTGATGCAAACAATAAGCACATCGAGTCTTGGTATTTAGAACGTTTCGAGAGCTTACTGGAATTAGCAAAATCAGATCCAAATAACTATTACAATCGCTTCACTAAGATGTCACGTGAAGAAGCTCTGCTATTTGCAAAAAACATCTGGGAAACAATTAATTTAGTAAATCTCGAGAAGTACATCGAGCCTACTAGAAATCGGGCTGAATTGATTCTTCATAAGTCAAAAAATCACAAAATTGATGAAATTTACCTGAAAAAGTGATTAAGGCTTGCCAAAATAGAATAAATTCTATATAATGATATAGTTAGATTAATTTGGAGGTGAAAACATTGGCAAATATTAAATCAGCTATCAAACGCGCTGAGCTTAACGTTAAACAAAACGAAAAAAATTCAGCACAAAAATCAGCTATGCGTACTGCTATCAAAGCATTTGAAGCTAACCCAACTGAAGAGCTTTTCCGCGCTGCTTCTTCAAGCATCGATAAAGCCGAAACTAAAGGTTTGATTCATAAAAATAAAGCTAGCCGCGATAAAGCACGTCTTGCTGCTAAATTGGCTAACTAATATCCAATGAAAACTCCAATCGGAGTTTTTTCTTTTTAACCAAAGAAACGCTAGTCATCTTTTTTTGACTAGCGTTTTTATGTGTACAACTATCTTTGCTTATCGTTTAATATTACTTCAAAGACGGTACCGCTTGGTTGGTTGTCTTTTACTTGTATTGTTCCTTTTAAAGCTTTAACTATTTGCTTTGCAAGCGACAATCCCAGTCCGAAACCTCCTGTTTGTCGAGTTCGCGCTTTATCGACACGGTAGAAACGATCGAAGATTCGCTTCTTATCTTCATCTTTGATACCACAGCCATTGTCTGCAACTTGAATAATCAGACGCTTATCCATTGTAGTAACTGACATATCAACTTTCCCATCTTCGCCCGTATATTTTATAGCATTATCAAAAAGAATTGTCAGCAATTGTTTTAATAAAGTCTTATCAGATTTAATAGCATGTGATACCTTATTAGCCCCAATAAAGATTTTATTATTCTCTTCAGCAATCACTTGATAATTTTCAAAAATATCATCAAAAAACGATGGCTCTATTACTTCAACATTCAGCTCAAGTCCATCATCACGTCTAGCTAGATTGAGAAGATTGGTGGTCAAAAGACGCATATTCCTAACTTCTTCTAAACTTGCTGCAATGCTCTCGCTATTATCCAAAATCGTTGAGTCAGGCTTTCTAAACAAACTTTCGAGACGGTTTTGTAGAACCGTTAAAGGAGTTCTCAATTCATGACTTGCATTTTCTACAAATGATTTTTGTTTTTCATAGCTTTCCAAAATCGGTTTTCTAGACCATTTAGCTAAGTAGACACTAGCAAACATTGAAATCAACCAGAATACTGCCATAACAGAAATCGTTATTGTAACAAAGCGTTCATTGGCTTCATCAAGTTGTCTGACATTAACCAAAAAGGTAGCATAACGCACTTCTGGGTATTTAGAACTATTTACTGGGATAGTTACTAAGTGGAATTTCTCTTTTTGTCCAAAGCTGGTTTCAAGTGATTTTTCAACAATCTCTTTGAGTTTTTTTGTATCTAACGAGACATTACTAAATTGAGTAAAAGCATCAACAGTATTTAAGATCGATCCGTCTTCATCATATAAAAGAACAGAGATATTACTGATTTTATCATTAGATTTTTTACTTGGCTCGAACTTAAAAATGACTTCACTTCCATCTGTTTGAATAGAAAAACTTCTAGCTAGAGTCATTTCGACATATTGATCATAGTTTTCTACTGCATCCTGAAGACGGGTATCAACTGATGAATAGACACCATAGCGCATGATTTGCAGAATAATCGTGGTCATGACAATGAAAATGCCTGAAAAAACTGCAAAGAAATGAAAGAAATGAGTAAAAGTTTCTGAAGATAGTTTCCTTTTAATCTTATTCAGCATTTTTTAGAATATACCCTACACTGCGCAATGTTTGTAAATTGCTTGCAAAACTAGTCCCTTTAAGTTTTTTGCGAATTTTTGACACGTAAACTTCAACTACTGATATTGTTGTGTCGCTATCAAATCCCCAAATACGATCAAAAATTTGAGTTTTAGGTAGAATTACATTTTGATTTTGCAAGAAATAAACAAGCAAATCAAATTCTTTCCCTAAGAGTTCCACTTCTTGACCATTTACAGTGGTCGTATTCGTAGTCAGATCAACTGACAGATCACCGAAAGTTAACATATTATCGTTAAATTTACCTGAGCGCTTTAGGAGTGCCTGAATTCTCATTTTAAGTTCTTCGAGATAAAATGGCTTAGTCAGATAGTCATCTGCACCAAGTTCAAATCCATGTCCTTTATCATCTAAACCTTCCTTAGCTGTCATAATGAGAACAGGTGTAGCTACACCCTTAGCACGCAGTTCTCTAAGCACCTCAAAACCATTTTTTTCTGGCAACATCAAGTCAAGCAGGATGATATCGTAAACACCACTCTCCGCTTCATAAAGACCTTCTTCTCCATCAAAAACTTGCATCACATCAGCAAAATCATCCAAAAAATCAAAGACTGAATTGGATAAACTTAAATCATCTTCTACTAACAATATTTTTATCATATCAACACTCCTCTGTCTATTATAACACGACTTCCACAAAACCCAAGTAATGGAAATGTCAATTCATTACATTATAGTATAAGTCAACACTCTTAATTTTTCCTGAAAGCTTAAAAATTATTTGACTATCAAAACATCGAATATATCAATCAAAAAAAGAAGTTGATTTCTCAACCTCTTCTATTACTTATTTTGTCGCAAGTAGCGCTGTTTCAACAGCTTCCTTATCTTTTTCGATCAATTCAACACGAGCTGTGATTTCATTGATACCCATTGTGATATTACGGCTAATAGCCATATCCTCCAATTGTGGTTCAAAGAAAGCTTTAAATTCTGCCAATCTCTCAGCTGTCTTAAAGACATTTGAAGGGTAGATAACAAACTTATCAAAGCTCATATCTCCACCAAGAGCTGATTTAATCCATGACCAGTTCTCACGCGCCCAAGTCCAGAAGGCTCCCTGAGCAAAGTCTTGATTCAAGAATGGTAAATACCAACTCATGGCCAAATCCTGTGGCTTCACAAGGTCTTTGTTCTTCAATTCAGATAAAATACGTGCTACTTTTTTCTCAGATTTTGTATTAGCCAGTGCTTGAGCTAATTGACGACGGAAAGTACCATCATTGGTTTTGACATATGTTGTCAAATAAAGTTCAACTAAATCTTCAGTTTCAGTATGTTTAATTTGATTTGATAAAACTAACAAACGAATTGAAGCAGGGATTGACTCAATGTCATCTGCATGTTTTTGGAAAATAGCTGACGCTGTTTCAATGGCTTGAGCATTGTCAGCATAAAGCATGGCGCTAAGTGTAATCTGGCGAACCATTTCATCTTCATCTGCTTCCCCTACTTTTGGTTCAAAACCAAGACGTTCAAAATTCTTAACAAAGATTGATTCCACCATTGATTTGAAGGCTGCTTCCGCCTCACTTCCTTCATCTACAAAGCGTTTAAGACCAGTGGTAACTTGACTAATTGCCGCTGTAACAAGGTATGATGTTTCATCTGTCAAACCTGAAATAACAGAGATAAGATCTGCATATGAAATCTCACCACTTTCTGCCAAGAGGCGACGCTCTTGAATAACCTGCAATTTTGCTGTTGCATCAAGCGTAGACCATTTTTCCAAAACAGAATCCAGTAGTTGCCCTTGGTAATTTGTAATGTAATGCGCTGTATTTTCAGTGTTAAAGCGAAGAGCTTTGCCATCATTTTGTGCAAGGAGGGCATCAAAATTAGGAATCACTAACTCAGAACCAGTCATTGTATCTGGAAGACCTGCCCAAGTAGCATTCAAAGGCAATGGCCAAAGACGACCTTGCTCTTGCGCTTGACCAATGAAGAATTGTTTTTGACTTAGAATGAGTTTATCACCTTCAACTCTAGCAGACAAGACTGGATAACCAGGTTGTTCCAACCACGCATCCATGAAGCCGGCAACATCCTTTCCTGAAGCTTCACTTAAAGCGTTCCAAAGATCACGACCGATTGTGTTCCCATATTGGTGACGTTCAAAGTAAATTTTGAGACCCGCTCTGAAATCATCATCACCCAACCAACGTCGAAGCATATGCATGAGACGGCTTCCTTTGGCATAAACGATAGCTGGATCAAACAGTGTGTTGATTTCATCTGGATGATGAACTTCAACATGGACCGATTGAACACCATCAGTTGCATCACGTTTAAGTGCCAACGGAGCTCCTCCAGTTTGGAAATCTTCAAAGATATTCCAGCTTGGTTCAATAGCATCAATAGCTACATATTCCATCATATTGGCAAAAGATTCATTCAACCAAAGATCATCCCACCATTTCATAGTTACCAAGTTACCGAACCATTGGTGAGCAATTTCATGAGCAATAACAAGTGCAACTTGCTGACGACTTGCTACTGTAGAGTTTTCATCTACCAATAAGTAGACCTCACGATAGGTTACGAGTCCCCAGTTTTCCATAGCTCCAGAAGAAAAATCAGGTAGGGCAATATGAAGTGATTGTGGAATTGGATAGTTGACACCAAAGTAATCCTCATAAAATTCAATAACGCGTACAGCGATGTCTAATGAGAAATCCAAGGCTTGTGGCTTATGAGCTTTAGTTGCATATGAGCCAACAAGAGTACCATTTTTCGTGTGGGCTGTTTTTCCTTGAATATCTCCGATTGCAAATGCAAGCAAATAAGACGACATACGAGGTGTTGTATCAAAGGTCCAAATTCCAGTCTCTTGACGACGCTGGCTATTAACTTCTGGCATGTTTGATAACGCCATTTCATCTTGATTTTGATCAAACTTCAATGACAAATCAAATGTTGCTTTTGCTTCCGGCTCATCAATAGATGGGAAAGCTTCACGCGCAAAATGACTTTCAAATTGTGTTGAAATAACTTCTTTCTTGATACCATCAACTGTATAATATGATGGGTAAATACCTGTCATATTATCAGTTATTTTTCCAGAGAATTCAATAACAAGTGTCATCATGCCAGTATCTGGCAACTCAATATGAAGAGCTTCATTTTCGTCATCCATTGTAAATGACATTTTCTCATTATCAAGCAAGACTGAAGCAATGGTCAAGTCTTTTTGATGTAATGAGATCGTATTAACAAGAGCTTCACCAGTGATAGCTACATTACCGGAAAAAGTTTTGTTTTCACGACTAATGTCCAAGAAAATATTGTAATTTTCAGGAACAAATTTTTCAATATAATGTTCTACAGTTTTCATAAGACTCCTCTTATTCAAAAATTATTTAGTTTTAAAACAAAAATTGCTTTATCTAAACGTCTAACAAACTTTACTATTATATCACATTTCAAACTATTTTGGACAAAATAAAGGGTTTAGAAACCTTCTTGTAAGTTTTCTAAACCTTTAGACATTTATTTTTTTGAAAATGTATCAATTTACACTTATAAGTGTTTCAGTTTCTCTGACTTCTTTGTGAAGAAGAAGAGCGAAAACTATCTCAATGATTACCATTAGCGCTGATAGAACAGTTGTAGAAAAAATATTACCTACAACAAGAGATAAAATTGGAATAAGAATTGAGAAGAAACGGTAGGCTCCTGATTTGTACAGCCAAGAATAAGGTAATAAATGAGCACCAAAAACCATAGCAAAGACCATAAGCATTTTTTCTGGAAGTGCATTAAATACCCACATTACTATCAGTAAATACAAGAGTTGATTCAATGTAAATAGAAACCCAACCTCACCTAAAGGATTCTCTTTGGAAAAGATATCAACATCCATTTTCTTGCCAATACACCAAGCTAATGGCATCAGAGGACAAGAACAGGAAAAGATAAGAATATTTTCTAATTGTTGGTTGACATTTAAACAAGTGACAATAGTAATCAATATCCAAATAATAACCGAAGTTGTGATAAAAGGCAGTCCCTTCTTTTGTTTCACAATAATATCATTTCTTAGTTCTTCTAACTTCATAATAGAATCCTCCTATCAAAAATAACGTCACTTCAGCCTAATTCTATTATAACACTTTAAGAAATATTAACTATTTTTTTACAAAAAAGCCACACTTCCTAGGAAATGTAGCTTCAATAGATTATTATAATTCAATAATTTTACCAGTTTTGAGGTAAACAATCCACTCACAAATATTACGAGCATAGTCACCAATACGTTCTAAGTACATGATAACTTGGAAGTATTCCTTACCAGCAAAAACTGCATCTGGCGTTTTACGAATTTCCTCAACAGCAAGTGCTTGAATATCTTTAAAATAATTATCAATGACTTCATCTGATGCAGCAATTTCATAGGCCTTAACATCATCGCCAGTAATATAGGCATTTAAAGCATCTTCAACCATATGTTTAACTGCTTTGCCCATTTCATTAATCTGAGCTTCAACTTCTGGGATACGCTCTTCACCCTTCATACGGATTGTTGCCTTAGCAATAGATGAAGCGTGGTCACCCATACGTTCAATGTCACTTGATGCTTTCAATACTGTTATAACTGTTCTAAGGTCATGTGAAACTGGCTGCTGGAGGGCAATGATTTCTAAAGACTTTTTCTCAAGTTTAGTTTCAAATTCATTGACCACTTCATCTTCTTCGATAACTTCTTTAGCCAACTCACGATCATGACTAACAAAGGCACGAACGGTTTTGTTGATTTGTCCGAGAACTTCTGTTCCCATTGAGTAAAATTGATTGTGCAATTTTTCTAATTCTTCATCAAATTTTGATCTTAACATAATGATTCTCTCTTTACATTGTGATTAAAGCTACCGCAAATTCTAACCGAACTTACCAGTAATGTAGTCTTCGGTTTCTTTGTGTTTTGGATTCATGAACATTTCTTTGGTCTTACCATATTCGATTAAATTACCATCCAAAAAGAATCCAGTACGATCTGAAATACGAGATGCTTGTTGCATTGAACGTGTTACAAGTAGCATGGTGTACTTGTCTTTCAACCCATATAAGGTATCTTCGATTTTACCGGCGGAAATTGGATCTAAGGCCGAAGTTGGCTCATCCATCAAAATAATCTTAGGGCTTGTTGCCAAGGTACGAGCAATACAAACACGTTGTTGTTGCCCACCTGATAGACCAACTGCAGAATCATGCAAGCGATCCTTGACCTCATCCCAGATAGATGCTCCAATTAAAGATTCCTCCACAGCTTGGTCAAGAACTTGCTTATCTTTTATTCCCTTGATTCGTAAACCATAAACAACATTCTCATAAATTGTCATAGGGAACGGATTGGGCTGTTGAAAAATCATACCGATTTCTTTACGTAACTCAACAGTGTCTGTACGAGGGCTATAGATATTATGACCATTATAGATAATAGTTCCTGTCAAGCTAACCTCTGGGTTCAGGTCCCCCATCCTGTTTATGGCACGCAAAAGTGTTGATTTTCCAGATCCGGAAGGGCCAATAAGGGCTGTGATTTCATTAGGATAGAAATCCATTGACACATTATTTAGTGCTTTTTTCTTGTTGTAATAAACAGACAAGTCACTAACTTTTAAAATTGGTTCTGTCATTTTTGACCTTTCTAACCAAAGTGACCAGACACATAGTCGCTAGTCGATTGCAATTTGGCATTTTGGAAAATAGTGTTTGTTTTATCGTATTCAATTAAGTCACCCAGATAGAAGAAAGCTGTGTAGTCACTAGCACGCGCAGCTTGCTGCATGTTGTGGGTTACGATAATAATACTGTAATCCTTTTTCAACTCAAACATGGTTTCTTCTAATTGCATTGTGGCAATTGGGTCCAAGGCTGACGCAGGTTCATCCATCAGTAAGATGTCCGGTTTAACAGCGATGGCACGAGCGATGCAGAGACGCTGCTGCTGGCCGCCCGATAAAGTAAAGGCAGATTTATGCAAGTCATCTTTCACTTGATCCCAAAGAGCAGCTTGTTTAAGGGAAGTTTCAACGATTTCATCCAAGACTTGCTTGTCTTTTACACCCGCACGCTCATAGGCAAAAGTGATGTTTTTGTAGATAGACTTAGCAAATGGATTAGGACGTTGGAAAACCATCCCGATATGCTTACGCATTTCATAAACGTTGATATTATCAGCATTAACGTCAATGCCTTCATACAAAATTTGACCTGTAACTTTAGCAATATCAATGGTATCATTCATACGATTTAAGCTACGTAAAAAGGTAGATTTACCACATCCTGACGGTCCAATCAAAGCTGTAATTTTATTCTTTTCAAACTGCATATCAATACCTTTGATCGCTTCTTTTTGACCATAATAGACATGCAAGTCTTTTGTTTCTAAAGCTAACTTTTCTTGCGGAAAAGTAATGATATGTCTTTCATTCCAATTATATTCAGTCATGTCTTTGCATCTCCTTTAGGCTGCTGAAGTCAGTTTTTGGTGCAATTTCTTACCGATGTAACGGGCAGATAGATTGAAGATAAGGATAACCACAAGAAGCACTGCTGCACTTCCTGCTGAAACCATAGTGGCATCAGGAATGGTTCCTTCACTATTGACTTTCCAGATATGCACAGCTAATGTTTCTGCCTGACGGAAAATCGAAATCGGGCTTGTTACACTGAGTGGGTTCCAGTTACCCCAGTCAAGGGCTGGAGCTGATTGTCCAGCTGTGTAAATAAGAGCTGCCGCTTCACCGAAGATACGGCCTGAAGCCAGTACGATACCTGTTACAATACTTGGAAGAGCTTCTGGAATAACGACATGCAAAACCGTTTCCCAACGAGAAATTCCCAAAGCCAAACCAGCTTCACGTTGTGTATGGTGGACATTTCTCAAACTATCTTCAACACTACGTGTCATTTGTGGCAAGTTAAAGACGGTCAAGGCTAGAGCACCTGAAATGATCGAGAAACCATATTGGAATTGAACAACAAAAATCAAATAACCAAAGAGACCGACAACAACTGAGGGTAGAGAAGACAAAATTTCAATACAAGTACGGACAAAGTTTGTCAAGCGTCCTTTTTTAGCATATTCAGACAAATAGACTCCTGCTCCCATAGATAATGGAACAGAAATTAAAAGCGTTACAACGAGCAGGAAGAATGAGTTATAAAGCTGAATCCCGATACCGCCTCCTGCTTGGTAAGACGACGACTTACTTGTCAAAAATGACCAAGACACATGTGGGAGACCACGGAAAAGAATATAACACAGGAGTGAGGCAAGGATAGCAACGATGATGACTGCAATTGTATAAAGAATCCCAGTCGCTATTTGATCAACTTTCTTAGCGGGCATAGTTCTTCTTACCTCTTTCTTTCGTAATTAATTTAATCACACTGTTGAAACCTAAACTCATTAGGAGTAAGACTAAAGCAAGTGACCAAAGAACATTGTTTTGGACAGTTCCCATAACCGTGTTACCAATTCCCATAGTGAGGACTGATGTTAAAGTCGCTGCTGGAGTTGTTAGAGAGGTTGGCATAACCGCTGAGTTACCAACGACCATTTGAATAGCCAAAGCTTCACCAAAGGCACGAGCCATACCAAAAACAACGGCTGTAAAGATACCAGGACGTGCAGCATTGAGAATAACACGCCAGATAGTTTGCCAACGTGTAGCACCCATAGCAAGACTTGCTTCTTTGTAATGTCGAGGAACTGCCTTCAAACTATCTACAGTCATAAAAGTAACCGTAGGTAGAATCATAACGAAGAGCACGAAAACCCCTGATAAGATACCAAATCCTGTCCCACCAAAAATAGAACGAACAAAAGGAACGACAACCTGAAGACCAATAAATCCATAAACAACTGATGGAATACCAACAAGAAGCTCAACAGCAGGTTGTAAAATTTTTGCACCATATTTCGGTGAGATCTCTGTCATAAAGACTGCTGCACCGATAGCAAACGGCGTGGCAATTAAAGCTGACAAAATGGTAACAATAAATGACCCCGCTATCATTGGCAAAGCACCAAATAATTTTGCAGACGGCTCCCATTTAGTTCCAAAAAGAAATTCAAAAATATTCACACCATCTACAAAGAAAGTTGATAAACCTTTTTGAGCAACAAAAATTAAAATCATTGCAACAATAAAGACAATTAGAGATAAGCATAAAAAGGTGATTGTCTTACCAAACTTCTCTAGACGTGAATTTTTTGAAGGGGAGGTCAGTTTTTTAACTAATTCTTGATTATTCATTGTCTTTCCTCTTACTTGCTTGTCACAGTACCATCAGCACTCTTGACAACTTGCATATCATTCATTGAAATGTAGCCCATTCCAGCAACAATCCCATCTTGGACTTCATCACTCATCATAAAATCTAAAAACTCCTTGGTTAAGCCATCAGCTTCACCCTTAGTGTACATATGCTCGTAAGACCATAGCTCCCAATTATTAGTTGCTACATTCTCAACATTTGCCTCAAAACCATTCAACTTCAATTTTTTAACTGAATCGTCAACATAGGCAAATGCTAAATATGAAATAGCACCTGGGGTTTGTGAAACAATAGATTTTACCATACCATTAGAATCTTGCTCTTGGCTCTGCACCGCGGAAGCACCGTCCATAATGATTGAATCAAATGTAGCTCGTGATCCTGAACTTGCTGCTCGGTTGATAATTGTAATATCTAAATTAGATCCGCCAACTTGTTCCCAGTTTGTATATTCCCCAGTAAAGATTTTACGTAATTGTTCCGTCGTTAAATCATTGACAGTAACTTTTTCATTAACAATAACAGCAAGACCAGCTACTGCAACTTGATGGTCAACGAGTTGCTCAGCATCAATACCATCTTTTTCTTCCGCGAATACGTCACTATTACCAATTTGAACTGCGCCTGACTGTACCTGTGATAAACCAGTACCAGAGCCACCGCCTTGCACATTGACAGTTTTGCCGATATTCTCTGAGCCAAATTCATCAGCTGCTGCTTCTACAAGTGGCTGGAGAGCCGTTGAACCAACACTAGTAATAGATTGACCTTTATCAATCCATTTCGCGCAAGCTGATAAGCTTGTTACTGCTAAAACAGCTAAGAGCATAAAGATAAATCGTTTCATCTTTTTCATTTTTTGTTTTCCTATTCATTTGTAAAATAAAAGTCTTTCATGAGTAAGCTACTCACTTTCAAATAGTATCACACTATATTGTAACTTGAAAAGTCTTTTTCTTCCTATTTAACCTAAAAAGTATTAAATAACAGTTAAGGGTTAAATCGAAGGCCTTTTGGAAAATTATTTTTTAATGTATTTCCAACAACCTTAGCAAATCCAATACCATTGCCTTCTATCATCACTAGATACCATCCATTTGTATAGCTCCCCTCTAGGCTAACTACATTTCCTGTGACATACTTGTTGAACTGTTCTATATCAATTTCAACAAACTGTTCTACGTCATCTGAAGATAATGCAAGCCCCAATGCAAATGATGGTTCAAAACGATTCTTTTTAAATGTTCCTAAATGGAGACCATTGCGAGCAATTTTTAACTTAGACAAATCTGGTAATTCTTTAGGCAACAAATAGAGATTATCACCGAATGTTTGCAAGAAACCATCTAGTTCAATTTTAAGATGCTTTTTAGCAAAATCTTGCCAAAGTTTGATTTGGTCTTTTGTCAGTTTTGAAGAAGCAGACTTTACTTTTGGTACTTGCTTTGGTCTACTATCTTGAAGCTTAGCAACAAACTGTCCTTCCCCCTTGAAGTGATGAGGATACATGCGTGCAACCTGTGGCATATCAATCCCTTCAACCATGCCATTAATTTTTGGAATGTCTACCAAATCCATATAGTCATATTGAGACAAGAGCCATTCTACAACTTCTTCATTCTCTTCAGGTGCCCAAGTACAAGTAGAATAGACTAAAGTCCCACCTGGAGCTAACATTTTCATGGCTTCAACTAGGATTTCCTTTTGCAAGTCAGCGCATTCTGCTGGATAGTCTTCGTGCCAATACTGTGTCGCTGCGGGATCCTTCCTGAACATGCCTTCGCCGGAACAGGGACCATCAAAAACAATCAAATCAAAATAGTCTGTAAATACCTTAGCTAATTTTTGAGAACTTCCGTTAGTAACGATAACATTTCTTGCACCAAAACGCTCAATATTTTCGACTAAGATTTTACTACGTTTTGTTGATATTTCGTTGCTGACAAGGAGTCCTGTATTATCCAAATAGCTGAGCAACTGTGTTGATTTTCCTCCTGGCGCAGCTGCTAAGTCTAAAACCTTCATGCCTTTTTCTGGCGCAGCTACTTGGGCAACCATCTGAGCAGCAGGTTCTTGAGAATAGACTAATCCTGAGACATGCTCCGCCGATTTTCCAGAAACTTTTCCATAATGTCCCCAAGGTGTGTTAGGTATCTTGTCAGCAAAAGATTTTTGATTTTTTTTCAAAGGGTTAGTTCTAAATCCAGTTACAGCTTCTTGACTGAAAGATTCTAAAAAATCAGCTGCTTCTGAACCCAGTAAACGAGTATACTTTTCAATAAATTTATCAGGTAATAACATGACTCTATTATACTACATTTTTAGGAACAAGAGCATTTAAAAAGCCCTGGTTAATAAGAAACCGGGCTCAAGAAATTTGAGGTTATTTTATATATTTTTTTATTTCTGTTAGCTTAGCTTGTGGAATAAACATTATCGTCTGACGACTATTGAAATCTACTGGATGACCGTCTAATGTTAAGAGAGTGTATCCCAATTTTTTCCCCATGATATAGGCTGCTGCATAATCCCAAGGTTGAATATGCGAGAAATATCCTAATAGTTGTCCTGCCATAACTTGTGCCATGCTGATTCCAGCTCCGCCGTAAACACGAACTCCTAAAGTTTGTTTAGCTAAATCTCGAATACCATGGTAATTATCTGCATACATGCATGCGTTTGTACCTAATAAACTGCGATTAAACGGTTTTTCTTCGTATTCAGGAAGAGGCCTGCCATTTACACAAACAGGAAATTCACCCCCACCACAATAAAGCAAATCCCTCATTACATCATAGATTAATCCAAACTTGCCGACTCCTGCTTCAAAATAAGCAATCATAATCGCAAAATGATCACCTTGAACAATGAAATTTACCGTACCATCTATAGGATCTAGCACCCATACATTACCTTGATTAATGGGATGACGTATATCATCTTCCTCTGCAAAAACATTATCTTCAGGATAACAGTTCTTGATTTTGGAGATAAGCAACTCCTGCGTTTCCTTATCTAAATTTGTTACAAGGTCGTCAAACTGTGTTTTTTCTTCTACATGAATATAATGGTCCATTTTAGATTTAATAAAATGACCTGCTTCTCGAATAATTTCTTGCGCAAACTGATATTTATTTTTCAAGAGAAAAGCTTCCTTTCTCTTTTGATTTCGCTGCCTGTACAGCTTTATAGGTGGAATAGCCGCTGCTTCTCTCAAAATCTCGATCGATTTGTTTTTCTTGTGCCTTACTTTTAACGACTATTTTGAAGTCAGCATAGCATTTTAATAACTTTTGTGCATCTACCTTACTTTCGTAGGCGTTTTCAACTTGATTCAAAAAAGAAAGCACTGCGGTAATCTCGTCAGTGCTCCAAGATAAATCAAGCGGATAGCTATAATTTTTCATATTTATCTCTCAACCTCTGCTCGAATCGTTGCTTGGCGCAACTCATGTTTACGATAATCACGTGGCAAAAAGGCACGGATTTCGTCCTCATTAAATCCAATTTGCATACGTTTTTTATCAAGAAGAATAGGGCGACGCAATAAACTAGGATTTTCTGAAATTAGTTGAATGAGGTCAGAAATGGACATATCATCAACGTCTACATCAAGCTTTTGAAAGACTTTTGAGCGCGTTGAAATAATGTCCTCTGTACCATTTTCAGTAAATGATAGAATACTCATCAATTCTTCTCGACTGAGGGGACTTGTAATTATATTATGTTCTTTAAATTCGACTTTATGGTTAGTTAACCAAGCTCTTGCTTTTCGACAACTTGTACAACTTGGTGATAAAAATAAGGTAATCATATATTTCCTCTATACAAACTTTACTCATTATCTATTATACAAAAAATTAGTCATCTTGGCTATGACTTTTCGAATTAAAACGAAGCAGATTTTAGAAAATTAACTTCTCTAAAAAATCGACTTCGAGTGACTCTACATTGAGATAATAATGCATTGAAATTTCCATCCCTGATAATGTGATTTTATTATTCTGTCCCAAAATTAAGTGCAATTTCTTTGTCAGATTCAAGTTGTGCAACTAATGCATCAATACCATCGAATTTCACCATATCACGGATTTTATCTAACCAGATAATTTCAATTGTTTCTCCGTAGATATCACCTTCAAAGTCAAAAATATTGGCTTCTAAACGGAGCTCAGTTCCGCCAAAAGTCACGTTTTTACCAACGCTTGTCATTGCTCTATATCTTTTACCATGCAGTAAAACATCTGTCACATAAACGCCATCCGAAGGTAAATAAGTTCTGTCAATTGGTGCTAGATTGGCAGTTGGGAATCCAATGGTTCTCCCACGCGCATCACCATGAACTACCATGCCACGTGTCGAGAATTCGTATCCCAATAGTTCATTTGCTTTTGCGACATTACCTTCAGTAATCAATTCACGAATACGACTTGAGCTAATCTTCCCAACATCATCTTGAACTTCAGGAACAGTAATGACTTTCCCTGAAAAATTTCGAGAAAGGTAGTCGCTGTCAGTTCGATTGTGTCCAAATTTATAATCAAATCCGACTACAACTGCTTTTGCGCCTAGCCCGTCAATAAATGTTTTGATAAATTGATCTGATGAAATTTTTGAAAACTGTGTTGTAAAATCTACCAAATAGAGTTTATCAACTCCATATTCCTCAAATTTAGCATAGCGTTTTTCAGGGTATGCAATGTGAAGCAAGAGCTCAGGAGTAAATCGAGCAAATGCCAGACGAGGTGATTCATTAAAAGTCAGTACCACTACTTTTAAATTTTCCTGCTCTGCTATTTCCCGTGCCTTATCAAACAGTGCCTTATGACCACGGTGAAGCCCGTCAAAATATCCTAGCACTAAGACACAATCTTGATCTGACTGAATGTCAAACTGATTGTTAATAAATTGTATATCCATCTTTTTCCGTTCTAAATCAATACTTTTCTAGGTTTGTAGCTGTCCTCGCGTGGCTCAAGAATAGCCACTAACTTATCTTGGTAAAAACCTGCTACAAGAGGTTCGGTTGTTGCTAAAGTGACCCGTCTGCCAAAGGAAATCTCTGTCATTTCCTCTTCTGATAAATCCATACGAGGCAGATCTAAAACACCGTATTCAATAGGCAGAAGGAAAGAAAAATCATTTTTGGCAACCCTATCTGAAATTTCAGATAAAGTCAAAGCATCTTTTAAGACCAGTCCAGCTGAAGCTTCTCTCTCCAAGGCTGACATATGGGCTGGATAGCCCAATGCTTGTCCTAAATCAACTGACAAGGTTCTGACATAAGTCCCCTTGCTGCATTTGACTTCAAAATCAAAACGACAGCAGTCATTCTCAAAAACAAGGTCACTAGTTCTCTTAAAATCATAGATGCTTACTTGACGTTTTGGACGCTCAACTTCCTGACCAGCACGGGCATACTCATAGAGTTTACGCCCATCTACTTTAACAGCTGAATACATAGGTGGGATTTGTGTAATTTGACCCTTAAAGTTTTCCATAGCCTGGTCAATGGCTTGCGCTGTCAAATTTGAGTCAACAGCTTTTTGTTCTACAAGCTCACCACTAGCATCTTCAGTAGTTGTTGAATAACCAAGAGTAACCTGGCCACGATAGACCTTACCAGCCTCTGTCATGTATTCAATGACACGGGTTGCCTTACCAACCGCAATGGGAAGGACACCAACCACGTCTGGATCAAGAGTTCCTCCGTGTCCAATTTTCTTTTCATGTAAAATTTTGCGGATCTTAAAAACCGCATCATGAGAGGTCATACCAGCCTCTTTTTTCAAATTAATAATTCCGTTAATCATAAGCTCTATTATAACTGTTTTAAGACAAAAAAGGCAAGCCAAACTCCTATGAAATCAGAATAACTTTTTAAGGCCCTTAGTGATTTCTGGAGTCCGGTTTGCTTTTTAAAAATGTAGATTTATTTCTAGTCTGTTAAATCTTGACCATTGCTTTTGATAACTTTCTTATACCAGAAGAATGAATCTTTGCGGTAGCGTTTAAGTGTTTTAAGATCAAAGTCATCACGATCAACATAGATGAAACCATAACGTTTCTTGATACCTTCGTGTGTCGAGATGAGGTCGATTGCAGACCAAGGGTTGTAACCCATCATATCAACACCATCAGTAATCGCTAATTGAATTTGTTCAATGTGACGACGTAGGTATTCAATACGATAAGGATCGTGGATTTTACCATCTTCTGTTAATGTGTCATAGGCACCAAGTCCATTTTCAGTAACTAAAAGTGGGAGACGGTAACGGCTGTACATTTCACGAACAGTACCACGGAAACCAATTGGGTCAATTTCCCAGCCAAATTCAGTTTTAACAAGATTTGGATTGTCAACACTCTTAGCCACGCCTGGGAAGGTTAGGTGAGATTGCTGGTCGCCATTTGCACCTGTTGCTTCCGAGCCATCAGATGCTTCCACTGTTGCAGTGTTATAGTAGTTAAAGCCGATAAAGTCTGGTTTTCCAGCCTTCATAATTGCCAAATCTTCTTCAGTAACAGTTGGTAGAGCATCTTGCTCTTCAAGGTAAGCCCAAGCAAGATTGTTATAAACACCGTAAACCGCTGCATCGAGGTAGAGCCAGTTACGAATGGCATTGAAGTTTTGTGAAGCCAAGACATCTTCAGGTTTTGATGAAGCAGCATAGACAAGAGAAATATTTGGAGCTGGTCCAATCTTTGCTTCTGGCAACATTTCATGACAGATTTGCATGGCTTTTGCTTGCGCAACCAATTGATGATGGTTTTGTTGGTAGATTTCTTTAGTGAGGTTTGTTGTACCTTCTGGAACATGGAGTGTTCCGATAACAGGACCAACTAAAGTAAGCATGTTTTGTTCGTTAATTGTCAACCAATATTTGACACGGTCACCGAAGTTCTCAAATAAAACAGTGGCAAATTCTGCAAACCAATCAATCGATTCATGTTTTGACCAAGAACCACGTTCATCAAGCGCTGCTGGCATGTCAAAGTGGAACATTGTCACGATTGGTTCAATGTCATATTTCAAACATTCATCAATCAGATTATTGTAGAATTCAATACCTTTTGGATTCACTTCTCCAGTTCCATTTGGCAAGATACGAGTCCAAGAGATTGAGAAACGATATGATTTGAAGCCCATTTCTGCCATAAGGGCAATGTCTTCTTTATAGTGATGATAATGGTCAACAGAAACAGATAAATCAGATGTTCCTTCAGGAATTTCTTTGACGTCTTGACATGAAGGTCCTTTTCCATCTTCAAGGGCAGCCCCTTCTACTTGATAAGCTGAAGTTGATGCTCCCCAGAAAAAGTCATCTGGAAATGGTTTTAATGTTTTGTGTTGCATAAGTCGACTCCTTTTTAATTAAGCTACAAGGCTCCTCACCTATTTTATATTAAATATTAAGCCCTTTCATTATAACGCAATCCAAAGCAGAAAACTTGTAATAAACTAAGGAATACTGGTACTATAATATGATTTTCAAACCAAGAAAACAATTACATCTAAGCAAAACAGATATTTTCAATAAGTATTTAGCCATTTCAAAAATATAATGGTCATCACAAAACTTGAAATAATTTTTTATAAAAAATAAAAAGGGAAAAAATCCCTTTTAAACAACAAGAACTCACAAAATAGATCATTTTTCCCAATCCAAGTCGAGAGAAAAACCATAGCTTGATTTTTTAAAGCCATAATGTTGGTAGAATTCATGGGCAGTTTCTCTTGCACTAGTCATTCCACTATTTAATGTTATAGCAGTTGCCCTTTCTTGATAAGCTTTCAGTCTTACCTCATCAATTAAGCCTGTAGCAATACCTTGTTTACAGTATTTTTCAGAAAGCACCAGTGCTAACATACGATAATAAGAGCCATCTCTTTCGAAGAAATGTAGCTTTGAAAAACCAATAAAGCCAACAATTGAATGATTAATGATAGCTAGCTTTAGATGGTAATTTGGTAGCTGTAACAAATTGTCCAACCGCTTAGCTAGGCTTTCTTCATCTGTCGGATAACCTAATTCCTCATACAAAGGTAGCAGTCCTGGGCCATCTGATGCTTGATAGTCTCTTATTCCCATAAACTTCACTCCCCCAAAGCTTCAAATTTAGCTTTCATAGTCGGGTTTTTGCGAGTTAATTTTTTGACACTGACATCATCTAACTTGTTATTGGCCAAGCGAAGTTGGTTTTCGCTGGTTGTCAGTGCTGCCTTAACAGCCTCCATACGCTTAATGGCCTTATCGATTTCATCAATAGCCTTCTTAAAGTTGGTACTGGCTGAATTGTAGTTCTTAGCAAAGGCATGCTTAAAGGTTTCTAGATCTTCCTCAAAATGCGTAATATCAATATTTTGTTCACGAATCAAGGCAAGTTCTTGCTTGTACTTAAGTGAATTAAGCGCAGCATTTCGCAAGAGACCAATAAGCTGGATAAAGAACTGAGGGCGGACGACGTACATCTTTTCATATTTGTGACTGATGTCAACAATCCCTGTGTTGTAATAGTCGTTATCAGCTTCAAGCATGGTAACTAAGACGGCGTACTCACATTTCTTCTCACGACGGTCTTTATCTAACTCCTTAAAAAAGTCCTCGTTTTTATGCTTCTTGACTGTACCATCTGCCTCGTTTTTCATCTCAAACATGATGGATAGTATTTCAATACCATTTTCATCTTTCTCCCGAAAAATGAAATCCCCCTTAGATCCTCGACTTGAGACAGTATTATCCTTCTCAAAATAAGCGTTTGGAAAAGCAAGATTACGAACCTTATTGAACTCAGTTTCAGCGTAAATCTCTAAACTCTCACCGATTGCTTTGGTCGATTGCTGCGCTTTAAAGTTTTTATAAAATTCAACCTGTTCATTAGCTGCTTTTAATTGCACTTCGTAGTCGCTTCGCACCGAAGTCAGTTGAAGTTCTGCTTCTTTTTCCTGAAGCGCCAATCGACTTTGTACTGCCTCCTTCTCTTTTTCAAGACTTGCTAGAGATTTCTGTAGCTCATTTTCATGGGTTAGGGCTTGCTTATCTAATTGAGCTTGTAATTCTTGAACTTCTCTATCTTTTTCTGACAAAGACTTGGCAAGTTCAAGAGCCTGCTGACCAGATAACTTATCAAGCTGAGCTTCTAAGTCAGCAATCTTTTTATCCTTCTCAACCAAAGCTTGTTGCTTATCCAACTCTTGCAACTGTTTGACTTGTTCAAGCTGACTAGTCAATTCAGCAATTTCTTTATCTTTGTCACTGGCTTGAGCTTGTAAGTCATTTTTGGCCTTTTCTTCCAATAATTCTGTCTCACGAGTCAAGCTCTCATGGATTTCCTTTTCAAATTCAGCACCTCTTACTTGAGAAAGAAGTTGGCTATATTCAGTTTCATTAATTGTAAACACAGTACCGCAATGCGGACATTTGATTTCGTTCATAAAATCCTCACATCAAATAATTTCTTTTATTATAACAAAAAAACGCTAAACTAGCGTTTTCAAGGGTATTTGATTTTATTAGTCCTGCTTATAGGTGTGGTAAAAATCAACTTTAAGTTGAATTAAGCGTTCCAAGTCTTGTAAAAGTTGAAAAAGAATAGCTCTGGTTTCAAATTCTTCACGAGTTTTGGGCAGCTCTCTTTGCCTAAAGGTTTCAAGCATGAGATTGATATCATCAATAAGTGTGACTGCCGGATTACGCTCACTAAATTGCCGTGCTGTTTCATGAAAAAGATGAGCTAACAAGGCATTTTCTCGGGACTCTAACTTACAATTATTAATATTTGTTGCCATCTGCCTCAACAGTCGGTTTTGTTGCTGTCTCATCTCAAAGTAATGCACTTGATAATTGGTTTGATGAAAAAGATGGTTATGACGATCATGATAGACGAGTTCCAATGCCTCCTCCAAAATACCATCTAATTCCTTAATGAGGGTCGCATCATTTTGTCCATTACCTTTTAGAAGAAATTCCTCAAATCGTAACAATATAGCCTTCATCTGTTGCTCAACTCGCATATGGAATGCTTGAATTTCGTCATCTCGAGAGGGCATGTAGAGATTAAAAATCAATGCAACTCCAGCCCCAATAATAAAAATTGACAACTCATTTACCAAAACTGGTAATGCTATGCTTTCTTCTGCTAAAAGATGCGTTACCAAGACTGTTATAGGAGCAATACCAGATTCTAGTCCCCAGAAATAAGCAAGAGGAATATAAATCATAAGATATAATCCTAATGATATCAGCGAAAATCCCAAAAAGTAAAAAATAAAACAAGAAATAATAAAGGCTAAAATCAGTGACAGAAAACGTCGTTTGGCAACTTTTAAGCTGGTCTTTCGTGTTTCTAAAACACTCAAAATAGCTATTATACCAGCTGAACTAGCGTACGATAGACCAAAAGAATTAGCTAAAAAGATAGCTAAAAGTGTCGCAGCACTAATTTTAATAGTTCGTTCAATAATGCTCATCTATAATTTAGTATAATCCTTTCTCTACCTCAGCTTGAATACGGCTCCACTCTTGCTTAGCACGGCTTATTTTTCTTCTATAATCATTCAAGCCTTGCAAATAACGTTGAATAAGATAACTTTGTTTTAAAGGTGATATTTTTGGTATTTCGATACTATGAATTTTTTCGGTACTCAAATTCATGACTTGTTTGCCAGCATTTGCATCCTCTAGAAGTGCATGGCCAAAATCCGAATCCAAAAATAGCTTAATATAATAACCTTGAATATCTGAAGTTGGTCTTAAAACTGTAATATTGGCCGACGCTATTACTGGACTAGCTTGAGTTTCAAAGACCGCTACTTTTTTGACGGTACCCTTGGAAGCAATCAAGACATCCCCCTCTTCTAAAATATAACGTGTCAGACTTGACTCTTTTGCTTCGACTTTGCGTAAGTTTTCATAAAGTATACCAGTCTCAGTCATATCACTTAGATTAATAACCAATACATTTCCTTGATCAGAAAATTTTGAAACTGCCTTACCCTTAAAGCAAGTTGTTACATCTTTCAAAGCTACTTTTGAAATTTTTAAATTTTGATAATCTTCAAAAACAGTCACAATACTTCCTCCTTATTAATTAGTATTCTAATACTATTTAATGATTTTTTCAAGGGCTCTTGTGATTTCATCTCTATTATTTTAATTAGATTAATTTCCTTATTTGAATGTAGTGATAAAACTTAAAAGAAAAGCAAGAAACTCTACATAACTAGGTTTCCTGCTCTGCTATTTTTCAAATTAACAACTAGAAAGATTAGAGTACTTTGACAGCATCAACCGCAGCTTGATAATCAGGATCTGAGTTAATATTATCCAAATACTCAACATAAGTTACGGTATCAGTCTCGTCAAGAACAAGAACAGCACGCGCTAGCAAGTGCCATTCTTCCATGAGAAGTCCATAAGTCTTACCAAAACTATTGTCATAAAAATCTGAAAGCATAATGGCATTGTCCAGTCCTTCTGCACCACACCAACGAGCTTGTGCAAAAGGCAAATCTGCAGAAACTGTTAGAACGACTGTGTTATCCATCTCAGATAGTTCTTTATTAAAAGTACGGGTCTGTGTCGAACAAATTCCTGTGTCAATTGAAGGCACAACGCTAATCACTTTTTTCTTTCCAGCAAAATCAGCTAGTGTTTTGCTAGTCAAATCTTTAGCCATGAGCTTAAAGTCTCGAGCTTTTTCTCCAACTTGTACTTGCTTGTCAGCAGAAACTGTTACGGGTTTTCCGATAAATGTTGGCATAAGGATGTCCTCACTTTCATTTCATAGCTACATTCTACAAAATTTTCTGACATCTTTCCAAAAATTTGTTTGAAAATCAAATGTATTTGCTTCCTTCTCGGATACTTAAGGGAGCCATTTGACTGTCATACTTTTGGAAAAAGCTGCGCACCCAATCAGGATTAGTTTTAGAATAATCTCTCAAAGACCAACCGATAGCTTTATTGATAAAGAATTCATCGCTACCAAAATTCATGACTAAAATCTTCTCTAACAATTCAGTATTTGTCTTTTCTTTGCGTCCTAATTGGTGGTCAATAGCTAAGCGACGCACCCAGAAATCATCATCAGTTGCCCAAGTCAGCATGAGACTATCAACACGCTTATCAGTCAATCCAATATGACCGATGACCTTATCCAAGCCGTCAATGCTGTCCCACCACTGCTTGGAACGCACATAACCTTCTATTTTAGGAATATCATCAAAAGTCACAAAAGCTTTCATTGCTGTCAAATAATCTCTTACCAGATATTGACATTCACGATGTTGATCATTCCAACAAGCATCCAGAAAGTCCCAATCAATGACTTTCTTCTTTTTCTCTGACTTCAGTAAGTCCTTGTAGCACGCTCTCCTAGCCGGTGTAGGAATCCCGTAAAAGACAAAATGATTTCGCATGTAGGCAGACATCTCTCTAGCTTTTTCTGCATCAGCCAATTCTTCAAAATGTGATTTCACTTCCTTATACTTCATTATCTAAACCTCTCAAAAGTATCTTTTATTATTTTGGAAATATAGGCAGAGCTTGTTATCACATCGACGTAAGGCCTGATGTAGTCCACAAATATCTACCATAAGCCAAGCCCAATCAAAACAAAACAAAATTCATAGTTTCATTATAACAAAAAATCAGCCTAAACCTAGACTGATGCTCTTGATGGTTTGTGTCAAGTTATTCTCGGAAAGTTTTTCAAAAGTCCTAAATCCATTTCTTCATTTGTCCAATTGGACTACTTGTTGCACCGTTTAGTGGGATAGTCGCACTTGGGATAATATGCTGGTCGTG